>Ga0316208_1000250_pt1 | contig 74598 bp, 69 predicted proteins | sample 3monopyrite_MG_FD_204944 | JGI IMG/M metagenome (GOLD analysis project Ga0316208, IMG submission 204944) | Microbial mat bacterial communities from mineral coupon in-situ incubated in ocean water Damariscotta River, Maine, United States -... | ecosystem: Environmental > Aquatic > Marine >... | reverse complement strand
TCACGCGGCATCGCTGGATCAGGGTTGCCCCCATTGTCCAATATTCCTCACTGCTGCCTCCCGTAGGAGTCTGGGCCGTGTCTCAGTCCCAGTGTGGCTGATCATCCTCTCAAACCAGCTATAGATCGTCGCCTTGGTGAGCCATTACCTCACCAACTAGCTAATCTAACGCGGGCCAATCTCTCGGCGATAAATCTTTCCCCCTCAGGGCGTATAGGGTATTAGCACTCGTTTCCAAGCGTTGTTCCCTACCAAAAGGTATATTCCCACGTGTTACTCACCCGTCCGCCACTGTCCAGTACCCGAAAGTACCTTCTCGTTCGACTTGCATGTGTTAGGCGTGCCGCCAGCGTTCGTTCTGAGCCAGGATCAAACTCTCAAGTTGACAAGAAACCAATGAATGGTCTCCTAAAAAACCACCATCAATATCACACAACCAGAAAATCTGAGATGTTATCCTGTCGCCCTCCAATAACCAAGCGGCTACCAGAAAATGCAACGCAGATCATGCCCTTCAATAAAGAAACAAACATAACCCAGATAACGCTCAAGAATTAACTGACAATATAATTACTTCCGTAATTATATCTGGATATCCTACCAGCTACAAAACTGGCGTAATATCCGGAAATATAAATAGTGATCATACCAGACCACCGTCCACATCTCCCTTCCATTCCAACAATGTCAAAGAACAAAAAACTGCCTAACCGGAAAATTCCAGTCTCCTAAACTCTTTCGATTTAGGCAGGGTGCCAACTTGAATTTTCATTCTCATTAGCGGGCGGCCTGTATATGGTGAGCAAGTCACCCTGTCAAGCTGTTTAAAACATTGTTTTATCCAACTCTCAAGCCTGTGCTGGACCGTACTTTCGTCAGCGTGCAGCAGGGCGGTCTATATATGGTGAGAAACCCACCATGTCAAGCTGTTTCAAACAATGTTTTCATCAGCTTTTAGACCAAACAACGTTGCGGCATTCCTTCCGGGTCAGAGGCGGTGAAGCCTCGTCCGGTAGAGCAGCGCGCCCCGTCGGTGAAGCGGTTTCTAGTGGGGCTCATCTATAAACGCAAGTGCTTTCTCAGATCTTTTTACACTTTTCTTACCATGCAGCCAAAGAACCCCAGAAAACTGCGCCTTTCACGGTAATTACGGCAACCACCACATGAAACCCTCTTCAAACTATGGCATACATGTTGCCCTATATATATAAAGGCTATATTGATAAAGGTATGACGGTTATCTATAAGAAACTATCTAAGTAGCCGCGAAATACCATTTATACGAGGAAAGAGTATATGCCTAGTTGGCAGCAGATTCGTAAAAAAATAAAAGGCCACCCTATCCTAATAAAAGCCTGGGAAGTAGCCAAACATGTGGGAAAAGCGAGCGAGTCGCCAGCAGGGTTTGGTGCAGTTGCTGTCATTGGTCTTCTTGTGGTTATCTATGTTAATATGTCCGACAGTTCCCCTGACCCGGTCAATATTATCGAAGAAGCACCAGCGCCGTATATCCAGTCACAAGCTCCAGAAACGGTTGCAGCCATAAAGGCAGAGCTACAGGAAACCACACAACCCCCGCAAGCTGAGGTCTATACACTAAAGCGCCGTGAAACGCTGATCGGGCTTTTGAAACGGGCATCAATCAACAATAGTAACGCCCATGAAACAGTGAATGCCTTAAAAAAAGTTACGAATCTCCGCAAACTGCGTGCAGGGCAAAACATCAGTCTGCTTCGCACTACTGTGGACGGCGGCAAGATTGCTGAGCTTCGAATCAGAAACAGCTTTTATGAAGAGGCTGTGGTGAGACAAACGCGAGGCACCTATGAGGCAAGCCGTGACTCTATTGAGACATACCCTCTCACCCATTTTGTTGAGGGCGACATTACCGACAGCCTTTATTTATCTGCACAGCGCGCCGGCATGCCAGCATCTGTAATTGTTGATTTGATTCGCCTCATGAGTTTTGACGTTGACTTCGAGCGCGAGATTCGAACAGGCGACCATTTTGAGGTTTATTACGAGCGGGACTATGCCCCCAGCTTCAATGATGTTGAAAATGGTAAAATCCTGCACGCAAAACTCACATTACGCAAAAGAGAGTTAGATGCCTTCTTCTTCAAAGATGCTGACGGACGCGAAGGCTATTTTGATGTCGCCGGAAAAAGCACCAAGCGCGCCTTAATGAAAACACCCCTTGATGTGGCAGTTATGACTTCGTCTTATGGCAAACGGAAACACCCTGTTCTTGGGTACACCCGCATGCATAAAGGCGCCGACTTTAGGGCACCGACCGGCACGCCCATTATGGCGGCAGGCGACGGTGTTATTGAAATGTCAGCACGCAATGGTAGCTATGGTAATTATGTCCGCATTCGCCATAACGGCACCTATAAAACTGCCTACGCGCATTTAAGCAGATACGGCAAAGGTGTTAAAAAAGGTCGCCGCGTAAACCAAGGGCAAATCATTGGATATTCTGGGGCAACAGGCCGTGTAACCGGCGCACATCTTCATTATGAAGTTATGGTCAATAACAAACAGGTCAACCCAATGACCTTAAAGCTACCAACAGGCCGCACGCTCAAGGGTACCAACCTAACGGCCTTCAAAAACCAGACAGATCAACTCTTGGCCGATATGGAAAATGTAAAAAGGGTTCAGGCTATTTTAAGAGCCGATGAAGGCTTTACCACCATCAAAAATGCGGCGGCTCGGTAGCGGGAGTTACTGTCTTAAACTTTATCGTTCTGCCCAGAGATTTTGCCCCTACAGCCAACCCCTTTGAGGTTTAGCCCGCATCTTCCTGACGAGCTTTATTTACATACGTACCCGCGTCATCAAGGGCCTGCCGCAAGGCAAATTCGCCAACAGGTTTGACCAAATGATGCACAAGGTTTCCATTCTCTTCGAGACGGGCATCTGCCGCTTCCCCTTGCTGGTCAAGCATCATAACACAGGCCGTGAAAGCACTGATGGACTGCGCCTCGGTAATGAGATCTGCACCTCGGCCATCATTCACAGCCTCTCCTGTCACCAATATATCAATCATATCCTGACGAAGAATATCCCGCGCCGCTTCAAGTGTATCCACAATGCGTAAATTATAGCGCCCCCCTAACCGTTGCCCAATTTTACCCATATCACCATTCTGCATAACAGCGAGAACATTTGGTCGCGACACTTCAACCGCCACAAGCCCTGCATTTCCAGCAATGCCTCTATCATCATGCGGTATATTTTCACCTTCAACAGTAACCTTGGCACCCATCGCATCGAGCACCGCCCAGCTGTGACTATCGATCACCGAAACATCAACATTCTGACCAAAAGCAAGGTAATTTTGGCCCATAATGCGTTCCACCGTCGTGGCCCCCAGACTAACCACATCTTTTTCATCCCGCCCGACAAAAGCAACGGACAGACCAACAAGGGCAATTTCCTCGGTGTCCTCTTTCAATGCGGGTAGAAAAAGCCACTCAACGTCCTTATGCCGGTGGCCAAACCACAGGCGTGACCGGCGGTTCGCGCCAATTTTTTGCTGAAAGCACGGCATCAAAAGTGCCATTTGCATTGCTTTGAGGGCTAAAGGAAAAATATCTGTTATCGGCTGCCCAATTAAGCCTGTTGGCAACACACCTTTGTCACCTTCTCCTACATAATCAATAAGAATGTCGCCATGCTGAAAAGAAAAGATGAACCCGCAATCATCATATTCCGCTAATTTTTCAGGAGAAAAGCTGGCCAAATACGGCACGGCATTTTCGCCGCGACAGCTATCCCAGTACTGATAGAAGTTCTTGCAGAGCGTATGTTGCACTATAGTAACCCTATCTCGCATGATGTACCATCACCATAGCAGTATTTTTCTACCATGAGTAGTCTCTGTAGCGTTTCTTAACATTTCGTAAAAGTTAGGGTTAATTTTACGTTACATACTGTGAGCCCCGTCACAGAAAAGGCCACCCATAAACTGAGCGGCCTTCCCTATTAAAACTAAAGGCACTCTGCCTTAGATAATAAAAACCCTACGCAGCATCAACAGCCAAATGAGCTGCCGAAACAACAATGCCATCAGCGTTGGTACTAACCCGAGCTTCATCTCCTGGCTTTATATCCCCGCGCAAAATAAACTCGGCAAGCTTATCCTGAACATGTTTTTGAATGGTCCGCTTTAATGGGCGCGCGCCATAAACAGGGTCATACCCTGCTTCAGCAAGCCATTGCCGGGCTTCATCCGTCAGGGAGAGGCTGATTTTCTTTTCCACAAGAAGCTTTTGAAGCCTGGAAATTTGAATATCGACAATATCTGCCATATGTTCCCGTCCAAGCCGGTGAAACAATATAGTTTCATCAAGACGATTGAGAAACTCTGGCCTAAAGGCCCCTTTCACAACATCCATCACTTTACCGCGCACATCTTCAACAAATCCACCGTCAGGTAATTCTGCTATTAAATGAGAACCGAGATTAGAAGTCAGAATAATAAGCGTATTGCTGAAGTCTACGGTGCGACCTTGGCCATCCGTCAACCGACCATCGTCAAGAACTTGAAGCAATACATTGAAAACATCCGGGTGGGCTTTTTCTACCTCATCAAATAAAATCACCTGATAGGGTTTGCGCCTAACTGCTTCTGTTAAAGCGCCACCTTCTTCGTACCCCACATACCCAGGGGGGGCACCAATAAGGCGTGACACCGCATGCTTCTCCATAAATTCTGACATGTCGATCCGCACCATCGCGGTATCATCATTGAACAGAAAGGCGGCAAGGGCCTTCGTAAGCTCTGTTTTACCAACACCTGTTGGGCCGAGAAACAGAAAGCTCCCAAGTGGGCGGTGCGGATCTTGCAGCCCGGCCCGTGCGCGGCGTACACTGTTAGAGACGGCTTCAAGGGCCTCTTTTTGGCCAATAACTCGTTTGCCAAGTGCCTCTTCCATCGCTAAGAGTTTTTCACGCTCACCTTCCAACATCTTGTCAACTGGAACGCCAGTCCATTTAGAAACGACACCAGCAATATCTTGCTCTGTCACTTCTTCGCGCAGCAAGCTGCTTTCGTCATGGTCTTGAGCTGACTGATGCAAGCGCTCCTCAAGTTGTGGAATGACACCGTGCTGTAATTCACCTGCACGCGCATAATTGCCACTGCGCTGCGCCTGCTCAAGCTCAATGCGCGCGCGGTCAAGTTGCTCGTTCACCTGCTGTCCGCCTGCAATTTTGTCTTTTTCGACCTGCCAGCGCGCTGTTAACTCAGCAGATGCTTGCTCAAGGTCAGCAAGTTCTTTTTCAATATCCGCACGCCGCACCTTTGCGCCTTCATCTTTTTCTTTCTTCATCGCTTCACGCTCAATCTTGAGCTGGATAATGCGGCGGTCAAGCTCATCAATTTCAACGGGCTTAGATTCTGTTTCCATTCGCAGTTTGGACGCAGCCTCATCCATCAGATCAATGGCTTTATCCGGCAAAAACCGATCTGTAATATAACGGTTTGAAAGGGTTGCAGCTGCTACAATAGCACCATCCGTAATGCGAACACCGTGGTGAAGTTCATATTTTTCTTTCAACCCCCGAAGGATTGAGATTGAATCCTCCACAGTAGGCTCAGCCACCAGCACTGGCTGAAAGCGGCGCTCTAGGGCAGCATCTTTTTCAACATACTTGCGGTATTCGCTCAGCGTAGTGGCACCAATACAATGCAATTCCCCGCGCGCAAGGGCAGGTTTTAAAAGATTTGATGCGTCCATCGCACCATCTGTTTTACCAGCCCCAACAAGGGTGTGCATTTCATCAATGAAGAGAATAACATCGCCCTCGCCGTGGGCGACCTCTTGCAAGACGCCTTTGAGGCGCTCTTCGAACTCACCACGGTATTTAGCACCCGCGATAAGCGCCCCCATATCAAGTGACATGAGGCGTTTATCAAGCAGGCTGTCCGGCACATCGCCGTTGGCAATTCTGAGCGCCAGCCCTTCTGCAATTGCAGTTTTACCAACGCCTGGCTCACCAATTAAAACTGGGTTATTTTTTGTGCGGCGGGAGAGTACTTGTATTGTACGCCGAATTTCTTCATCCCGGCCAATGACAGGGTCAAGCTTTCCGGAGCGGGCACGCTCGGTTAAATCTTGCGCAAACCGCTTAAGGGCATCATAGCTGTCTTCAGCAGAAGTACTGTTTGCGGTACGGCCTTGCCGTATTTTATTAATAGCTTTATTGAGGCTATCAGGAGTGATGCCTGCCTTCTCCAAAAATTGTCCTGCCTCACACTTAGGGGTCAGCAAAAGAGCAAGCAAAAGGCGTTCTGCGGTGACAAATTTGTCCCCGGCTTTGTCTGCTATTTCCTCGGCTTTTTCAAAAACCTGCGCGGTTACGGGGTCAAGATGTAATTGTCCTGCACCTGACCCTTCAATCTTTGGTAATTTACCAAGCTGTTTTTCAGTTGCGGCAAGCGCGTCTTCAGGGCGACCCCCTGCGGCACGGATAAGATTGGCTGCAAGGCCTTCTTTATCGTCCAGCAGAACCTTTAAAATATGTTCAGGTGTGAAGCGCTGGTGGCTTTCTCTAACCGCCAAGCCCTGCGCTGACTGAATAAAACCACGACTGCGGTCCGTAAATTTCTCAATATCCATGTGTTTTAAACCCCATGATACACGCCTGTCCTTCCCAAGAAGCGACACGCACCTTTAATATTACCATAGCGCCCCAATTGGGCACGCTTCAATGAATAATGTGGGCACAAACTTTCTGTTCGCAAGGGCAGTGTGCAAAATTTAGGCATAAAAAAAGCGGTCGCTAAAACAACCGCTTTTAAAAAATGTTTACAAAATCTGGGAACACGCCATGTCGTTATGCTGCGGCCTCATCGTCAGTTGGTGCTGGCGCATCCGTATCCACCTTTGCTTTCCTCGGGCGGCGCGGCGCCCGTGGCTTGGGGACTGTTTCTTCAGAAGATGTATCCTTTGAAGCGTCAGTCGCACTTGCCTTTGCCCCTTCAGCATCAGCTTGTTTCACTGGCTTACGGCGCGCTGGCGCACGTCGTTTTGGTTTTTCAGCGTCAGCAACAGGGGCTGCTGCGCCTAAATCCAATTCAGGGTGCACCTCCCGGGGTTGATCAGAAGCAGATATGTCACTTGAGGGTGCCACTACCGTGTCATCCGGTTGGGTATTTTTTTTGTCTGCTTGAGCGTTATTGTCCTCGGTGTGGTCCTGATTATTGTGCCCGCGCCTGTTACGTTGCTGGTGCCGCTGACGGCCTTCTTGACGACCTTCTTGGCGGCTTTCATCTGCGGACTGCTCTTTCTGATCGCGGCGATCAGAATTTTCCTGCATCTCATTAACAACACGTTGATAATGATCCGCGAACTGGAAATAATATTCTGCGTCAACACGGTCCCCCGCTGTTAAAGCATCACGCGCTTGGTTTTTATATTTTTCAAGCTGCTGCTTTGGATTACCGCGCGCCCTATTGTCGTTGCGGTTTCCTGCATTGCTGCCACTATTATTGTTGCTTCTACCACCCCCTTTACGAGGGGCGGAACGAGCGCGCTGCTTTCGCGCGTTTTGAGCCTGTTTCATACGGAATTAATACCAACAGTATCTGAAATTTCATAATAAGACAGCATTCGGCTGCCAACTTTCCGACATCGATAATCGATCATTTTCGGATGTGTTCAGGACATTTTCCCCAACGGGCAACCCCAAGAACAAAGCCACCCTAGCGTCTACTGAGCCGCTTTCCAAGTGCAATTTGAATTATTTAACATTTTTAGCACTTACAACACGCTCAATACCCGCCAAATCCTTAGTAATTTCTATGTCAATAAAACCATTTTTTTGCATCAAAGCCCCCACATCTGCCGCCTGATATATACCAATCTCAACAGCAAGCAGGCCTGCCGCGCCTAAATAGGCCCCCGCTTTTTCACAGATGATTCTGTAAGGGTTAAGCCCGTCCTCACCACCATTAAGCGCAGAAAGCGGTTCATATGCCCTGACATCAACCATCAAACTGTCAATATCCGCTGCCGGAATATAGGGCGGGTTTGAAACGATCACCGAAAATCCGCCCGCAGGCTTTTCAAGCGCATCGAACCAGTGGCTCTCGGTGAAAGCTACCCTGTCAGCAACACCGCAATGCTGTGCATTCTCAGCCGCAACAGCAAGCGCACCAACTGATATATCGGCCCCTACCCCTCCTGCTGATGACCATTCGGATAAAAGGCTGAGCAAAATACAGCCACTGCCTGTACCAAGGTCGAGGATTTTATGTTTTTTTGTAGCCCCTGCCCGGTGCAAGACCGTTTCCACTAGGGTTTCCGTATCGGGTCGCGGGATAAGGGTATGCTCATTCACCTTCAAATCAAGGGTCCAGAATGCCTGTGTCCCCGTAATATACGCAACAGGTTCACCCGTTGCCCGCCGGCTAATCAAACCGTCAAACGTCCTTTGCTCTTTTGTCGTTAAACCAGCCTCCCGCGAATACAGCGCCATCCGCTCACAGCCCAGTACATGGGCAAGCAAATACTCTGTATCCAGCTTGGCTGTTGCATGCCCTGAAGCCGCCAACAAAGTGGCCGCCGCCTGCACAATATCTGCAATACGGCGTTCCACGATTAAAGGGCTGCTTCCATGGCAGATAATTTCTCTGCCTGATCCTCAACAATGAGCGTTTCAATCACTTCGGACAGACCGTCCCCTGCCATAATTTGGTCGAGCTTATGGAGTGTGAGACCAATTCTATGGTCCGTTACACGGCCCTGGGGGAAGTTATATGTGCGAATACGCTCAGACCTGTCTCCAGAACCAACCTGTGATTTTCGGCTTTCTGAACGCTCGTCAGCGAGTTTCTGGCGTTCCATATCATAAAGCCTTGCCCGCAAAATCTTCATCGCTTTTTCACGGTTTTTATGCTGTGACTTTTCAGCTTGCACAACCATAATACCTGTTGGAATGTGGGTAATGCGTACAGCAGAATCGGTGGTATTGACATGCTGCCCGCCCGAGCCTGACGCCCGCATTGTATCAATCCGCAAATCTTCTTGGCGGATATCAAGGTCCACTTCCTCTGCTTCTGGCAAAACAGCAACCGTTGAGGCACTAGTATGAATTCGGCCCCCTGATTCTGTCGTGGGCACACGCTGCACACGGTGGACACCACTTTCAAACTTCAGTTTCGCAAACACACCCTTACCCGAAACGTTCGCCACAACCTCTTTGAAGCCCCCAACCTCGGAAGGGGATCCAGAAATCATTTCAACTTTCCAACCTTGTGTTTCCGCATAACGCTCATACATACGGTACAAGTCACCAGAGAAAAGGGCGGCCTCATCGCCGCCGGTACCCGCACGAATTTCAAGAATGGCCGATCGCTCGTCAGCTGAATCTTTTGGCAACAACTGGATAGAAAGTGTCTTATCCATTTCTGGCAAGCGTTCTTTCAATTCCAGAAACTCTTCTTGCGCCAACTCTTTCATTTCAGGGTCATCCCCTGAAACCATCATTTCTGATAAATCTGCCAACTCTTCACGGCCATCACGCAGCGCTATTGCCGCCTCAACAATAGGGCCAAGGTCTGAATATTCCCGGCTCAGCTTGACGAACTCTTCATTCGAGACTTCATCAGGTTTACCTAGAGCATGTTCCAGATAGTCATATCTGGTCAAAAGCATTGCAATGCGTTCATCTGTAATCATTGTTTGCTTCCTTACCCTTGCTTCACAGCATCAACAAGCTGGGCAAAAGCCACCTGGTTTTGCTGACCCGTATCAAGGCTTTTAACTGTCACAACACCCTCTTCAACCTCATTGTCTCCAATGATAACGGCAAAACGCGCGTTGGCTCGGTCCGCCCGGTTCATGCGTTTTTTTAGGTTGCCGCTCCGGTCTGATGTCACATTGTAGCCCGCACTGCGCAGGTCTTCTGCAATGTCAAAGGCTTTCAGTGTTGCACCCTCGCCCATTGGCATAACAACAACACCTCGCGCCGGTAATATTCCAGCTTTAGAAAGCATTGCAAGCCGCTCAATACCCGCAGCCCACCCAACACCGGGCACCGCAGGGCCGCCGAGTTGCTCGATCAAGCCATCATACCTGCCCCCCGCCAGCACAGTGCCCTGTGCCCCAAGAGAATCCGTAATAAATTCAAACGCTGTGTGGGTATAATAATCCATACCGCGCACAAGGCGTTCGTTATGCCTGTAGGGCACACCAACAGCCTCAAGGCCCTTTTTTACCGTTTCAAAAAAAACACGCGATGCCTCATTCAAACAATCCGACAAAAGCGGGGCACCAGCAACAATCTTTTGGTCGTTTTCATCCTTGCTATCAAGAATGCGCAAAGGATTTGTCTCTAACCGGCGTAAACTATCCTCGGAAAGCTTGTCTTTAAACCCTCCCAAATAAGCCACAAGTGTTTCTCTGTAGCTGGCCCGGCTTTCTTTATCCCCCAGGGTGTTAAGGTTCAGCATTACCTTATCCGCAAGACCAAGGTCCTTTAAAAGCCGCCATGCCATGGCAATCATATCCACATCTGCTTCGGGGCTTTCTTGGCCGAGCAATTCTGCATTCAACTGGTGGAACTGCCGGTACCGGCCTTTCTGTGGGCGCTCATAGCGAAACGCTGGGCCATAACTCATCAAACGGCATGGCATATTCTGCTGCATGCCGTTTGAGATGAAAGCCCGACATACGCCAGCCGTAAATTCCGGGCGCAATGTTATTTCTTCACCGCCCCGGTCTTCAAAGGTATACATTTCTTTTGAAACAATATCTGAAGCCTCACCGAGGGGGCGCTTATACACCTCAGTAAATTCAAAAACCGGGGTTGATAGCTCCTCAAAACCATACGCTGTTCCCACACGGCGGAAATGATCCACCACCGCAGTCATGTTACGGGCTTCTTCACCATAGATATCGCGCGTTCCGCGCGCTGGTTGCAGCTTGGACACGGGGTTGTTCCTTCAGGTTATCTTGCTAATGGTTTGCTTGTGTTGCCTCAGCATCAATTTCTGCTGCTTTTGCTTCAACAAGCTCAACAATATGATCGACAAGCTTGTCGTCTTTAATTTTATGGTCGGTAACACCAGACAGATAAACCATATGATTACCCTGCCCGCCGCCCGTTAAACCAATGTCGGTTTCGCGGGCTTCGCCGGGTCCGTTGACCACACAGCCAATGATTGACAAGCTGAGGGGGGTATGGATATGGCCAAGGCGCTCTTCCAACAACTCTACAGTTTTAATCACAGGGAAAGCTTGCCGCGCACAGGACGGGCAAGAAATAATTTGCACCCCTCGGTGACGAAGACCAAGGGACTTGAGCATTTCAAACCCAACTTTCACTTCTTCTTCTGGCTCAGCTGAAAGCGAAACACGGATCGTATCGCCAATACCAGCCCACAAAAGCGAGCCCATCCCAATAGAGGATTTCACTGTGCCACCTCGCAGCCCTCCTGCCTCAGTAATACCAAGGTGAAGAGGATAGTCACACGCCTCAGCAAGCCCATGATATGCTGCAACTGCCAAGAAAACATCAGAGGCTTTTACACTAATCTTGAAATCGAAAAAGTCGTTATCCTCAAGAATACGTGCGTGCTCAAGGGCGCTTTCGACAAGCGCTTCGGGGCAAGGTTCTGCATATTTTTCAAGTAAATGTTTTTCCAGAGACCCTGCATTAACACCAATGCGCATAGAGCAACCATTTGCCTTAGCTGCACGGATAACTTCCTTCACACGCTCTGCAGAGCCAATGTTACCCGGATTAATTCGGAGACATGCAGCGCCTGCATCGGCGGCCTCTAGGGCGCGTTTATAGTGGAAATGAATGTCGGCTACGATGGGTACGTTTGCTTCGCGGCAAATAGTGGGCATCACAGCAGTTGAGGCTTCATCCGGGCAGGACACCCGAACAATATCAACACCTGCTTCTTCAGCACGGCGAATTTGATCAAGTGTCGCGGCTGCATCAGACGTGAGTGTATTCGTCATGGTTTGTACTGTAATAGGTGCGTCCCCACCAACGGGTACATTCCCAACCATAATTTGGCGGGATTTACGGCGAATTACATCTCTCCAAGGCCGAATGCTCATTGCGGCGTTCCTCAAATACAAACTGTTCAGGAGTATAACTCAATCAAGTTATACCCACACCGAGGGCTTATAAATGAGAAATGGCCTCGCTGAAAGCAAGGATTTCCCTAATTTCAAGAAATTTTAAGTTTTAAAGGCTGCTATTCTCGACCTGAGCGGTAGATTATTCAGCCTGAGACGCAGGAAAACTTGACGTTTCATGCACAGTTAAAAGCCGAGTATCTTCGACTTTAAGGTCAGAAACAAGCCCCCCGCGCGCGCCAAGAACTTCAGGTTCCCCCGTGCCAACTTGCAACATAACGCCGCCAGCATTGCTTGTTGATAGCAACATCGTGCCATCAGCTTGAGGCCTATAGCTTTGGCCTTCACGTAATATACCAGACCACATTTCAGTACCATTTTCATGGGCAATACGAACCCAGCTATCTTCAACTGCTTCAAGCATAAAGTCACCTGCAACAGACATGGTTTCATCCCCGTCAGCATATACTGCTGTCGCAAAGAAAGAATGGTTTGGGTGTGTTGAATCAGCTATTGCTGTCAAAGGCGTTTGCGCAGTCAAAGGCAGAGCAACAGATGTTTGCGGGCTTTCCTGATTAACCGACCGAGGAACAGTACCTGTGGTATCAGAGGCCTCTATATTTAGCGTCGCTTGCACAGAAGCCAGTTCAGCTTCCTCAATGGTTGTTCCACTATCTGTAATATGAGCGGCCATAAAGGGGGCAGCTACACTACCGCCAAAAACCATCCAACATGTCCCTACACCAATTAATCCCAATATTGGAGATAGCCATGATGGTGCATTTTTTTTTGATTTTGCTGACCCTATAACTTTTGCCGTGCCATCCAGCAGGTTTATTTCTTCGGTAGGCACAGTTTCGTTATATTCCACCTTAAAATCTTCAACAATTTTTGTGGAGTCCAGCCCCAGAGCTGCGGCGTAAGATTTTACAAAGCCGATTGCAAATGTTTTACCTGGGAGAGCTGCATAGTCAGCAGCTTCAATCGCGACAAGATAACTACTCCGCACACAAATCTCAGACGCAATAGCTTTCAGTCCAATTTTTTGCTCAGTACGTGCTGCACTCAACAGTTCAGCTACTGTTGTTTTTTCAGTTGTCATTTTACCCGTCCCTTGTCCTGCCTAGTAAGATAGACAGTAACCAATGCCCCAACATATAGCCCTTTTTAGGCTTTATATCTATTGGCCTCCCCCACCACTGTGCCAGAAAGCCCCATTTTTCTGTCGGCAACTTGTGGTTATGGCCTCTCGTTAATTTCCATTAACCTTATAAGACCACATAATAGTGAATAAATATTTGCTAAATAGAGTCAATTAGAATTAATTTTTTGTATTTTGCCATCCTAGATTTAGGGGGCGCTTTGCCAGAACATGGCAGACCTAGTGCCATCACTAGAATCGAATATTATGATCCCGGGCAAAATGAATAAGCGAGTCGCGCACAGAATGCTCGGGAGAATGTATTGTTGTCACCATAAAGGCTCGTAGCTGCGCCATATTAGCAGAGCGGATCATGCGTTTAACCGGACCAATAGATGTAGGAGAAACCGAAAACCGTTTCATTCCGAGGCCAACCAACGCCAGCGCCTCAATAGGGCGCCCCCCCATTTCACCGCATAGTGTTACCGGTACATTGGCCGCGTCGCACGTTGTTATAATCGAATGCAGGAAATTCAGAACAGGCGGCGCCAAAAGGTCATATCTATCAGCCAGCCGTGGGTTGCTCCTGTCACACGCAAAGAAAAATTGCATCAGATCGTTGGTGCCAATTGAAAGAAAGTCGATTTCCTTCATCAAAGCATCCATCTGCCAACTCAGAGAAGGTACCTCCAGCATACAGCCTATTTTTACATCAACAGGCGGCACTTTGTTAAATTTATCAAGGCGATCAATTTCCTTTTGCAAAATGGCTTTACAGCGCCTGAGTTCAGCTACTTCAGCAATCATCGGAAACATTACATGTAGCGTTTTGCCTGATGCCGCATACAAAAGCGCGCGTAGTTGAAAGCGTAACAAAGCCGGACGATCAAGCGCAATACGAATAGCCCGCCACCCCATGGCAGGATTTTCTTCGTCGTCACGCGGCAAAAATGGCACCTGCTTATCACCACCAATATCGAGCGTGCGAAAAACAACAGGTTTATCGCTTGCAGCGTCAATCGCAGCTTTATAAATTTTAGTTTGCTCATCCACCTTTGGTAGTGCTGGCGCGACCATAAACTGAAACTCTGTCCGGAAAAGACCAATGCCTTCAGCCCCAGTGCTATCGAGGCTCGGTAGATCCACAAGCAAGCCCGCATTCATCAACAGATTAATACGTTGCCCATCTATTGTTTCTGCTGGAAGGTCGCGTTCCGCTGCATATTCAGCAAGTAACCGGGTATGAAGCTCAAGGCTGTTGCGGTAACTTTCAATAACATCTTCAGCGGGTCGCACATATGCATGCTCACTATCCGTATCAACAATGATATGCTCGCCGGGTGTCACATGGTGCAAAAGGCCTTTAACCCGGCCAAGAACCGGCACCCCCATCGCACGCGCAATAATCGTGACATGCGCTGTGACAGAGCCTTCTTCTAACACAATACCTTTCAAAAACCTTTGATCATACTCCATCAGTTCAGCAGGGCCAATGTTGCGCGCCACAAGAACAGATTCTTCTGTTAGTTTCGTCCGGTATTCTGACGTATTGCCTTGAATAATACGAATAAGGCGCGTTGCCAAATCTTCAAAATCCGCCACACGCTCCCTGAGGTATGGGTCACGAATTTTAAGCATTCGCGCGCGATTTTCTTGCTGCACCCGCTCAACAGCAGCTTCTGCCGTCAGCCCCGACAGGACAGCATCACGCATTTTCTCCTGCCACCCTTGGTCATAGGCAAACATACGGTATGTCTCGAGCACCTCACGGTGTTCACCGCCGTGCGCCAAATCAGGATGGTCGGTTAATTGTTCTAATTGCAACCTTAGCTGCGCTATGGCTTCCTCTAGGCGAACCCGCTCTTCTTCCACATCATCTGCAACAGTACGTGTCACAAACACTTGAGGTTGGTGGAAAATAGCAATACCCGCACCCACACCCCCTGCAAGCCGACTACCATCAAGCGTAATAGGCTTACCAGCCTCAGTAGCATCTTCTGTCAACTCATCAGGGTCAACAAGCGCCCCAGAACCAACCAGTTCCGCAATGACCATAGAAATGGTTTGCAGCGCTTCCACTTCCTCTGGCTTATACCGCCGCGCCGCAATATTCTGTACAACAAGAACACCTGTGACACGGCCAGTCCGTAAAATCGGAACGCCGAGAAAACTATGATAAAGTTCCTCGCCTGTTTCAGGGCGATACGCAAAACGTGGGTGTTGAGGTGCTTCAGATAAATTCAGGGGTAACCCACGCTCAGCAACAAGGCCGACTAGACCTTCACCAAAAGTAAGGCGTGTTTGGTGTACAGCGGCTACATTCAAACCTTCCGTTGCGAACAGTTCCAATATACCGCCGGCACGAGCGAGATAGAGCGAACATACTTCCGCCACCATATTCTGTGCAAGAACACGTACAACACGATCAAGCTTGTCCTGCGCATCCCCTTCACCTGCCATAACACTATGGAGGCGGCGTAATAACAATCTTGGCTGACTAACATGCACCGACAAAAAATGATTCCCTCAGTTTATCGCTCCTCGGATATAAGGGAAGCGAACGAAACATTCCAGTGCTATTCAAAAATAGTCTAGTCTAAATATGCCCGTGCCTGCATAACGAGCTCATCAATAATGTCTTGAACCGGCTCGATTTTCTTAACCATACCAACGCTTTGCCCAGCCATAACAGAGCCCGTTTCCACGTCACCATCCACAACAGCCCGTCTCAGGGCGCCGCCCCAAAAATGTTCAATTTGCATTTGACCATCTTCTTGGCGCACTTCACCTGCATGAAATTTACCAACGATTTCGCGCTGGGTTTTCATAAACTCTTCCGTACCAAGGTTTCGGAGTGCCCGAACCGGAATAACTGGAAATTGTTCATCAATTTGGACACTCGCGATTGCATCCCGAGCTTTTGCGCTGATGAAAGCTTTTTTAAATTTTTCGTGGGCTATACATTCATCAGATACAACAAACCTTGTTCCGAGTTGCGCGCCTGAGGCCCCCATTTCAAGGTAAGCCGCAATGGCTTCGCCGCGCCCAATACCACCCGCCACAAACACAGGTACATCCTGAACAACGGGTAAAATTTCCTGCGCTAACACACTGGTGGAAACAGGGCCTATATGACCCCCCGCTTCCATGCCTTCAATAATGATAGCGTCAACACCTGACCGCACGAGTTTTTTAGCAAGCGTCGCTGTTGGGGCAAAACACATAAGTTTAGCACCAAAGGCCTTAATCGCGGCAATAGCATGCCCTGAGGGTAACCCCCCTGCCAACACCATGTGACTAATTTTTTTCTCTGCGCAAACAGCAATAAGGTGATTAAGGTCAGGGTGTAATGTAATCAGGTTTACGCCAAAAGGCTTGTCTGTCATGGCGCGTGTTGCGTCAATTTCAGCAGCGAGCTGTTCCGGGTTCATGCCGCCGCATGCCAAAACACCAAAACCGCCAGCGTTTGAAATTGCCGATACCAAATTACGCTCTGATACCCATGTCATTGCACCACCAAGGATAGCATACTTGCTGCCGAGAAAATCGGTGCCGCGCTTCCATAGGGCTTCCAGTTGCTTCTGGCTGCTGTCGCTCATACCCTGAACCTCTATTGAATTTTTATAGACCCGCTTCTTAGCCGGTTTTACTCTACCGCGTCCAGACCATAAGCAGTATGAAGCGCTCTAACAGCAAGTTCTGTGTATTGTGCGTCAATGATGACACTAATTTTAATCTCTGATGTCGCAATTACCTGTACATTGATACCCTTTGTTGCGAGCGTATCAAACATTTTGCGGGCCACACCTGCATGGCTGCGCATACCAACACCAACAACTGACACTTTAACCACATCCCCAGTATAAAGTAGGTCTGTGTATTTTAAGGCCTGCTTTTCACCCTCGAGAATAGCCACTGCACGCTTCAAATCATCTTCGGGTACCGTGAAAGTCACGTCTGTTGAACGCCCATTGTCAGAAGCACTTTGAACAATCATATCAACATTCACACTACCCTCTGCAAGCGGCCCAAACAGGTTAGAAACCCTACCTGGCGTATCTTCAAGACCGACAACAGTTACTTTCGCTTCACCGCGAGAATAGGCAATTCCAGTTACAACTTCTTTTTCCACGATTTCATCCTCACCAACAACAAGGGTTCCAGGCTTGTCTTCAAAAGACGACAGAACCTGTGTACGTACACCGTGCACCATGGCGAGCGCAACAGAGCGTGTTTGCAATACTTTTGCCCCAAGAGATGCCATCTCCAACATTTCCTCGTGGGTAATTTTATCAAGTTTACGTGCTTTTGGCACAATGCGAGGGTCTGTTGTATAAACCCCGTCCACATCGGTATAAATATCACAGCGGTCAGCCTTAAGAGCTGCGGCTATTGCAACAGCAGATGTGTCACTACCCCCGCGCCCTAAGGTCGTGATGCGGTTATCCTTCGCTAGACCCTGAAACCCAGCAATGACCGCAACCCGGCCTCCCTTAAGGCAAGCTTCCAGTGCTTCTGTTTCAATGTCCTCAATACGGGCAGAACCATGGATGTTATTTGTACGGATAGGAATTTGCCATCCGAGGAAAGACCGTGCTGGTATACCCATTTCTTGCAGCGCAATAGCGAGTAAACCAACCGTTATTTGCTCGCCCGCCGAGACAACCGTGTCATACTCGCGCGCATCATGCATTGGGGCTGCATCCCGGCAAAAGCCAACCAATTGATTGGTTGTGCCTGACATAGCTGAAACGACAACTGCAATTTCATCGCCCGCCTTAAACGCTTTGGCAACCCGTGCGGCCACATTCCTGATCCGATCCACATCTCCAACCGAAGTACCACCAAACTTTTTTACAATACGTGCCATCTACATTTCCGCGTCATTAGGCTTTGCAGGCAACCGAACAGAGGCTAAAACTCTAGGCCTGCCACATTGACACACCCCCTTGCCAAATGCGCCAGAGAGTGTCAATTGAGTAATAGCGGCCCCTATGTAAAGGGTGACGCCTATAGGCGCAAGCGCAGAGTTTAATAAAATTGCGCACCAATGGTGCCGGGAAGCAAGAAATGACAACATCCAAGTCAAACAGCAATAAAAAAGATGCCACAGACGGTGTCACTGTTGATGAAAATGAAGTGGCGTTTTTTGCCAAGATTGCAGACAGTTGGTGGGACCCCCGCGGCCCCTTTAAGCCCTTGCATCAATTAAATCCTACACGCCTTTCCTATATTCGCCGTGAAGTAACACAACATTTTGACCTCAAAAATGAAGAGACATCACCGTTCATGGGCCTTCGTTTGCTTGATATTGGCTGCGGTGGCGGCCTCATTAGCGAACCCATGTGCCGGCTCGGTGCTGATGTGGTGGCGGTTGATGCGTCAGAGAAGAATATCAAAACCGCGAGCCTGCATGCGGAGCAAGGCGGACTCAAGATTGATTTTCGGTGCAATACCGCTGAAGCACTTGCAGAAGCCGGTGAGCAATTTGACGTGATCATCAATATGGAAGTGATTGAGCATGTGGCGGACGTAAACGCCTACCTAACTGCCTGCAGCAACTTGATGAAACCTGGCGGCATTATGCTGCTTTCCACCATCAACCGCACCACAAAAGCATACCTGTTCGCCATCATCGGCGCTGAGCACCTACTCAGATGGCTGCCTGTCGGCGCCCATGACTGGAACAAATTCCTAAAACCAGAGGAACTGGCCGCTGCCGTAGAAAAAGTAGGATTCACCGCCTCAGCCCCAACGGGCTTTATCATGAACCCGCTTAGCCAAAAATGGCGGCTGGATGACCGCGATGTAGCAGTGAACTATGCGATGCGCGCCGTTGCAAAATAAACAAAACGCTACTCGCCGCCATTATCAGCGCGGTTAATACTTGAGGAAATGATTGTTGGATGAGCCAGTCGAGCTCCCGCATGATAAGCTACTTAAACCACATCCAAAATCACGCCGCCGGTTTTTAGGCCGGTTTCTATATAATGGTGGGCTTCAACAAGGTCTTCGAGTTTATAGCGCCGATCGATCACGGTTTTGATTTTACCCGCCTCAATCAAATCACACAGTTGTTCCAAATCTTCAGATGTATCACTGGCAAACTGCCACACCACTTGTTTACTGGTTAACTTGTTGATGAAAAAAGCGCGCAGCAGTTGGTTCATTTGCGGATTGGCAATAATCAGACGGCCATTCTTGCGGGTTGTCTTTAGCGCTTTCCTGAATGGGCTTTTGCCCACGGCCTCAAAAACCACATCATAAGTTTCGCCAGTTTTCCAGTAATCCTGCTCCGCATAATCAAGTGTGTTCGTTGCACCAAGCTCCCGCATCAGCTCAAGGCTTTTGCGATTACCAACAGCGGTTACCTTAGCGCCCATATAGCGTGCGAGCTGGATAGCATATATGCCGATAAGGCCAGAGCCCCCAACAACAAGAACCTTCTCGCCCTTTTTGAGGTTAGCCAATTTCAAAAAGTGTAATGCATTCGTCCAGCCCACAGGGGCGCTGGCAGCTTCTGCATAAGTTAGTGACTTCGGCTTTTTCGCAATCGCACGGTCAAGCGACAGGCTGATATATTCGGCATCAGCGCCCATGTTCTGATCCGTGCAAGCGAAGACTTTATCGCCAGGCCTAAAGCATGTTACTTTCGCGCCAACTGTCTCAACCTCGCCAGCAAGTTCCTGTCCAAGAATTTGGTGTTTGGGCTTGAAGAAACCAAACATGATTCGAATGATAACCCAGATGAAGCTGTCCATCTTGCCGCTTCTGATTTCACAGTCACCCATCGTTACGGCAGCGGCATGAACCTTGATCAACACCTCATCGTCATTCGGTACTGGTTTCGGAATATCCTTCAGCACTAAAACCTCAGGCGGGCCATAAGCCCTATAGACCATTGCTTTCATTCGTTATTCCCCCGCTGCTTTCATATCTTTAGTATATTTGGCACGAAGGTATAGTTTCAATATCAAGCCGAATATTTTAATGCGTTTAAATCATTACAGAAGGCTAAACTGCCTTGCCTCGACAAAAGTAGGACAAAGTTTAGGTGTTAACTTTAGGCATGAAAAGGCTTCAAAGGAGTTAGCTGTCGGTCAAGCGCGGTACAGGAAGCGGGAGCACATCAATGCCCTCCTCCAACAGTTCAACTGTTTCTTCTTTTGTGCTTTCACCGTAAATGCCCCGCTCTTTGCTTTCACCGTAATGAATTTTACGAGCTTCTTCCGCAAAGTTATTACCAACATAATCACAGTTTTTTTGGACGTGCTCTTGCACCTTTGCGAGCATTTTTTCAGTTTCCTGCACAAGCTCCGTAAGTTTGCTATCCGGCTTCTGGCTCGCAACATGTGTTGAGGCTGTAGGCGCCATTACTGGTGCGGATACAGGTATATCTTCCCTCTGCTGATTGCTTTTCAGTTGATTGCTTTTTGCCGCAATATTAGGGGCCATAGGGGCCTTTTTAATATTGGCAGAATCACAGTAAGGACAAGACACAAAACCAGCATGCAATTGCTCTTCATAGGCCGAGGAAGACCTGAACCAAGCCTCAAACTGATGAGCGTTATCGCATTTTAAATCAAAAACTATCATGTCACTCGGTTCTCGCCTCACCTTCAAACACTGTAACACAGACATCGCGACCATGTATGAGTGAAGGCATTGTTTGCCGTGTCTTTGCAACTTTGGCAAGGTCTATTTTATAAGTCCAGGCCCCTGGTTCGGTACCCGCATCCACCAGAACTGTACCCCAGGGGTCAATGATCAGGCTGTGCCCATACGTGCAACGCCCCGTATCATGAAGGCCTGTTTGCGCAGCGGCAATGATAAAACACCCTGTTTCAACCGCGCGTGCCTTTAACAGCGTATGCCAGTGTGCCTCGCCGGTTTTCTCCGTAAAAGCAGCAGGTACCAACAGAATATCTGCACCCGCAGTTGCCAATTGACGGTAAAGATATGGGAACCGAAGGTCATAGCAGATGGTCATGCCCAGTTTACCAAAGGGCGTTTCTGCAAGGACAGCGTGCTCGCCCGGTTGATACAGTTTACTTTCGCGGTAACTTTCGCCGTTAGGCAAATCCACATCAAACAGATGCAGCTTGTCATACCGCGCAGAAATTGCACCCTCAGGACTAATTAGGAAAGCCCGATTCACGAGCTTCTCTTCAGCAATTTTTATAATCAACGATCCAAGGTGTAACCAAATACCAAGCTCAGCGGCCAAAGCACGAAAGCGTTTAAGGCCCTTATCCGCTTCTTCAAAACAGGATTTGCGCAGTACTGCGCTGCGCTCCATCTCCATCAAGTGGGTGGTTTCAGGTGTCGAAATAAAAGTGGCGCCTTCAGCTGCTGCGGTTCGAATATAGGCCTCAGCAATATCCACCGCCGGGCCCATTTTATTCCCAGTATTCAGCTGAATGACACTAACTTTAAGCATGGTTATTTATGTGCCTTCGAGCATAAGGTCGAGGGCACCGCTGCTCTCGAGCGCATAAAGTTCATCACTGCCACCCACATGCTCATCACCAATCCAAATTTGTGGTACACTATTGGCACCCCCCGCTTTTTTGCGCATTTCAGCACGGGCAGCAGGGTTCATATCCACAATGATTTCTTTATACTCAACACCTTTTTGTTCCAAAAGCGCTTTCGCACGGTAACAAAAGGGGCACATATTTGAACTATACATCACAACATTTGCCACAAAACGGCTCCTTAGTTTTTATATTGGTCTCTTTACGCGAAAAATGGTGGAAATTAAAGTGTCTTCAAGGGGTAACCCTATACAGACATGTTACAGACACGTTATTGTATTCTTCGGGTTATCCCGCAATTGGCCTGCCAACCCGCGCAAAAGCCACCACCCCGACAGACTGAGCACCAGCGCGCTTAAGAGCGCGCGCGCATTCATGAGACGTTGCCCCTGTTGTAAGTACATCATCAACAAGGAGCACATGCTTACCGTGAATTACAGTTTTCATGTCAGTTTTTACCATAAAGGCAGAAGCAACATTTCGGTACCGTGCCTTTTTACCCAGCCCTCCTTGGCTTGGTGTTGACCTACGACGCATAAGGGCAAAGCTATTCACAGGCACAGATATAAGTTTCGATATACGCGCGGCCAACAAAGCTGATTGGTTAAATCGGCGCCAAAAAAACCGCCGCGGGTGGAGGGGCACCGGAACAATCACATCAATAGTCTTATCGTGAAGTACCTGCGCCATCATATGCGCCATTGTTGGAATCACCACCGTAGCCGATGAATACTTTAACCGGAGCACAAGCGAACGCCCTAAATCATCATAAGACACTGCCGCTCGTGCATAATCGAAGGCAGGTTGGTCCTTAAGGCATGCACCGCACTCATTTTCGCCTTCTGTTTCAAATTCAAACGGCAGAGCACAGCGATTACAAAAAGGCGCGACTAAAGGGGTAAGCTCCGCCCAGCATTTACCGCATAAAAATCCATGTTTTTCAATCTTCTGACTACAGTTAGGGCATCGGGATGGTAAAAGAAATTCAAGCACACGGCCCGCAACGCGCTTTACCTCACTTGCATGAAAGATTTGACTTGAGTTTTCCATAGCGAGACCCTAACAGCCGTAAGAGTGGTCTGCTAGTACAGAAATTTGGAAACATTATGAGCGACACCCCTGCTTTTATATTTGATACCCACAGTGTGATGCGCAACAGGCAGCGCGGTATAAACATGGGTGCCCATTTTGATTTTTTACGCGCGGAGGTGGCTGACCGCCTGTGCGACCGGTTGATTGAAATCAACAGAAATTTTTCTGCTCCACTAGATATTGGCAGACACTATGGCCGTTTTGTAGGGTGGCCGACAAATACACCCGCAACTACCCTTTCTGACAAACCACTTAGCATTCCTGCACATACCCACGACCTTATTGTTTCCAACCTTGCCCTACACTGGGTGAATGACCTGCCAGGCTTACTGATCCAAATTAATCACTCTCTAAAACCTGACGGGCTTTTCCTTGGAACGCTCTACGGCGGTGAAACTTTAACCGAACTGCGCCATAGCCTGCTTGCCGCGGAATCTGAAATAATTGGCGGCGCCCACCAACGGGTCATTCCTTTTGCCGATGTGCGGGACATGGGCGGCCTGTTACAGCGAGCGGGCTTTGCGCTGCCGGTTGCGGATATGGATACGATCACCGTTACCTATGAGCACCCCTTAAAGCTGATGCAGGAACTCCGCGGCATGGGGGAAGCAAACGCCCTACGCGAGCGCCAAAAAAACTTTTTGCGCCGCGACATACTCATGCGGGCCTGCGAAATTTATGCGCGGGACTTTTCCAATGAAGGTGGGCGGGTACGGGCAACCTTCCAGATTATTTACATCACCGGGTGGCACCCCCACGACAGCCAGCAAAAGCCCCTGAAACGTGGCAGCGCCACTATGCGCCTTGAAGATGCGTTAAAAGCGGGAAGCCCGCCAAAACCAGAATAACCAAAATACACTGACCAGCCACCCTACCGGGGTGCTGGTCTACGGCCTTAATTATAACTGACCACCTCATATTCAATCCCGTCAAGATCGTGAAAATAGAATCTTCTTCCGGGGTCATAGGTGCTGTGGTTATGAGGCAATAATCCAGCTTTGATCACGCGCTGTTCTGTTTCTTCCAAATTTTCAACAACAACACCAATATGATTTAACCCCCCTTTTAAGGTGAGGTTTGAACCGGGTTTCTCAAGTGTTTCAGACGACATATAGATAGACAAATACCTATCTTTGGTCCCTACGTGATACGTGGTGCCACCGTCAATTGCGGGACCTGACCAGCGTACAGTCCAGCCAAATAACTTACAAAGCATCTCAGTTGTTTTTTGAGAGTTGCTAACCGTTACATTCACGTGCTCAAGCAAAGCTTTCTGCATCTTTAATCCTAACATTTTTTTCCTGTTTTCAATTGTGATTTGCCAAGGCTAATTCCTAAACTTAACTTGAGGTCAAGCTTTAATTTTGAAAGAATAGTGTGATGCATGGAACTGATTTAATCTCTATTGGACAACTGGCGGGCCGGGTCGGTGTTTCAGTGTCAGCGATTCGTTTCTATGAGGAAAAAGGGCTTGTCTTTTCTACGCGAAATGCTGGAGGCCAACGCCGATTTTTTAGATCTAGCGTGCGGCGCCTCTCTTTTATTCTCATCACTCAAAAACTTGGTTTTTCTATACAGGAAATTGCCAGCCACCTTTCCATATTGCCGGACGGGCGAAACCCCACACAAAAAGACTGGCAAAAGATTGGCAACCGAATACGGAAAACACTTGATGAACGCATTAACGAGATGACCTTGATGCGCGACAGACTAGATGGTTGTATCGGCTGTGGTTGTTTGTCCCTCAAAAAATGCTCGATCTACAACCCTGACGACGAAGCACATAAAAATGGCGCAGGGCCCCGATACCTTATGGGTGACAAATCCGGCCAGACATCCGGCCAGACATAAGATTAAGTCAACGGACCACCCGCAAGCGCGGCCATCTTTTTAGCCAACCCTTGGCCTCAAGCCGCGCATTAAACCCTGCTGGGTCCATCTCTTTCATCGCTGGCGTAATGCACAGAATATGATGCGCCAAATCATTAAACCCAAACGGGGCTACAAAGTGCATCTCGCCCTGCTCGTCTAGCTGCACGCCAACACTTGTGGCAGTTTCAGCCCAGTGCATAAGGCCCTGCTCCAATGACGTAAAAGGTGGGTATCCATGAAAAACATGCATGCGTGCTTGGTTGCGCACCTGCCAATCAGTGCTACCGTCGGCATCGTTGAGATGTTTCTCAAAAGCATAATCTCGCTCAGGTGAAACATCTGTTTTGCAAAAATAAACAATATCAACATCGGCATGTAAAGGCGGCAGGGACCGTGCGTAAATTGCATCCCATACCCGGTTTCGAATAAACCCGGCAGCAATGAACGCCCCTTTTGGTCCTATATCCCGAACCAGCTTCAACTGTCGCACGGCTGTAGCATCCGCAGACAGCATGGTTTCAATTCTTTTTTGGATCAAAAAAAATCCCGTACCATAGCAACAAGAGGGGCGTCCGCTGGTGGCATTTCATAGGTGCCTAATTCTTTAGTTTTCACCCATTTTGTGCGTTGACCCTCCATGCCGGTCACTAAGCCCTCCCATTTACGGCAAACAAACAAGGGCATTAAGAGATGGAATTTTTCATAGGAATGGGAAGCAAAAGCAAAAGGCGCAAGACACGCAGCGGTGATATCAATATTTAACTCTTCTTTGCACTCACGGATCAAGGCCTCCTCCGGAAGCTCCCCTGCTTCAACCTTGCCGCCCGGAAACTCCCACATGCCTGCCATTGACTTGCCTGCAGGCCGCTGTGCAATCAACACACGACCGCCCGCATCTATTAAGGCAATAGCAGAAACCAATATAGTTTTTAAACCACTGCCAATACGTACATTGGGTTCAGGGCATTCATCCATAAGAGTATTTCCAGACTAACATGAGCAACAAAAAAACACCTACCAAACAGGTAAGTGTTCGCATGCTATCCGCAGATGCAAAAGTAGAAAAGGGTCAAATGACCACCACTGTCAATTATTTGCCCCTTACCCGGCGAGCTGGAGCAGCTAATTTCTAAAAGTGTTTACACATCATACTCTATACTGGCTCAGTAAAAGCCAATATTATAGTACCAGTATCATATTAAAGGTACGCAGCCTCATGATATGCTTCAGTTTGGAAAGCAGACTTACCCGTTGTCTCTTCTCGGTCCATCCGCTCTGAAATGATCCGCCGTGCGCGTACTACTTCTTTTTTCATATACTCAAGTTCTGCTAATTTATCTGGCCCATCACTCGCATAACGGCCCAGTGCATCCTCGAGTGCTTCATTCAGTTCCTTAAGGAACTTCATCTGGAGTTCTAAATTAACTTTAGGCATTTTAATCTCCGGCACAATTCAACAAATATCACCCCCACTGAAGTTATATATTCAAAAAATGTGCCAGAGATTTAATCTTTACATTTCAGTTATTTACGTACAGTTCTTCCCGCAGAGAGGCAATTATGGCCGCACAATATAGTCTATGGCTTAACTGTGGGCAATTTTCGCCTAGCTGCGGTAATCGCCGTTAATACTAATGTAACCATGCGTTAGGTCACAGGTCCAAACAGTTGCCCGGCCATGGCCCACACCTACATCAGCACGAATGATAATATCGGTTTCTTTCATATGGGCAGAAGCAGTTTCTTCACTATAGTGTGGAGACACCATACCCTTCACAGCAACATGCTGATCACCAATCCAGATTTGAAGCGTGTCCCGGTTAGCGGCCTCGCCCGATTTCCCGATAGCCATAACAATACGGCCCCAATTTGCATCTTCACCAGCAATAGCTGTTTTCACAAGCGGACTATTAGCAACACTTAAGGCAATGGTTTTTGCCGCCGCATCACTTTCAGCGCCTTCTATTGTGATAGCAACAAACTTTGTCGCGCCCTCACCGTCCCGCACTACTTGGTGGGCAAGGTCCATCATCACCGCCATAAAGTCGGCTCTATAGGTAGCAAGCCTTGGGTCAGCAAGATCAGCGATTTCATCACCACCCGTAGCAAATGCTAAAATAGTATCATTTGTGGAAGTATCCCCGTCCACCGTTGTGCAGTTGAAACTTTTTTCTGTAGTTTCACTCAACAGTGCCTGCAGGCAAGCCGGAGTTAGTGGTGCATCTGTAAAAATAAACCCAAGCATTGTTGCCATGTCTGGCGCAATCATACCCGAGCCTTTTGCAATGCCCGTAATGGTAACTGGCTTGCCGTCAATTTCTGATGTTCTGCTACATCCTTTTGGGAAAGTGTCCGTGGTGCTAATGGCCGCGGCGGCATCTTGCCAATTGGTGCCTGCCAGTACATTCATTATGGTTGGTAGGTGGGTGCCAAAACTGCTCACATCAAAAGGCACGCCAATGACACCTGTTGACGCGATCATTACCTCGGTTTTATCGCAGCCGACAGTTGTTGCAGCAATTTCAGCGCTTTCCATTGCAGCTTTCGAACCTGCGCTCCCTGTAAAAGCATTTGCATTACCCGCATTAACCAGCAAACACCTTGCCCTGCCACCATTTTCTGCAAGAGCATTCCGTGACCAATCAACCGGGGCTGCTGGCATCTTAGAGCGTGTAAACACCCCTGCTGCCGCCGTTCCTTCAGCAAAAACAGCCAGAAGTATGTCGGGCCGTCCCTTATACCGTAAGCCAGCGGCGACGGTGCCAAGCTGCACACCCGGTACAGGCAACATAGTAGGAAAACCCTCAGGGGCGAGCGGGGATACTGGTAGTTTGGGCATGGAAGGTATCTCTCAAACAATTAAAATTCACGAAACTGGGTTCTAACATAAATTCTATCGCCCTCAATATGGCAATAGAATATTGTCTCCCTATACACCATGCTGCAAGCAGGAAGTACTATATAAATAAGAATTGAGGTCTAGTTTGACTGAGTCTGGTTGACAGAGCCTTACCAGACACTTATCTGTGCCTCTGGTTTAGTTAGGTAACTTTCCTAATGCCACTAGTTTAATGATGAGCTTTTGCTGCTACTGGCGAGTTAAGTGCCTGTATTTTTTGTAAGGGCGTACTGGGAATATACATATGCTAGGACTAAGCAAGATCGCGAAAAAGATATTTGGGTCAGCCAATGACAGATATCTTTCGAAGCTCCAACCACGAGTTGACGCAATCAATGCCCTCGAACCTGAGTTCGAGAACCTATCGGATGAAGCCCTTAAAGGCAAAACTCAAGAGTTCCGAGACCGGCTTGAAAAAGGCGACTCCCTTGACAGCTTGCTTATCGAAGCGTTTGCAACAGTCCGCGAAGCAGCAAAGCGCTCCATCGGCCTTCGTCATTATGACGTACAGCTTATCGGCGGCATGGTTTTAAATGATACCAGCATTGCCGAAATGAAGACCGGCGAGGGAAAGACCCTCGTTGCAACACTCGCTGCATACCTTAATGCCCTTCCCGGTAAAGGTGTGCATGTTGTGACTGTGAATGATTATCTGGCAGAACGTGATGCCGAGTGGATGAGCGAAGTCTATGGCTTCCTTGGCTTAACAACCGACGTTGTGATACCTGGTAAAGCCGACGAAGAGCGCCGCGCAGCCTACGCCGCAGATATTACATATGCCACAAATAATGAGCTGGGTTTTGACTATCTCCGCGACAATATGAAATTTCACCGCAGCGAAATGGTACAGCGCGAATTTGCCTATGCAATTGTCGATGAAGTAGATTCAATCTTAATCGACGAAGCGCGCACACCTCTTATCATCTCAGGGCCAACCGAAGATAAATCAGAGCTTTACACAACGATTGACGCAGTCGTTGCTGTGCTTGGTACAGACGATTATGAAAAAGATGAAAAGTCCAAAGCTGTATCGCTCACTGAAGATGGTACCGAGCGGGTTGAGAAGGTTTTACTTGAGCAGGGCCTCCTTAAAACTGAAAACCTCTATGACTATGAAAACACCGCGATCGTGCACCATGTTGATCAGGCACTCAAAGCCCGCACCATGTTTGAGCGCGACACAGATTATATTATCAAAGACAATAAAGTTATTATCATTGATGAGTTCACGGGCCGGATGATGGATGGGCGCCGGTATTCTGGTGGATTACATCAGGCACTTGAAGCCAAAGAGAAAGTGGCAATCCAACCTGAAAACCAAACACTCGCGTCCATCACATTCCAAAATTACTTCCGTATGTATCCAAAGCTGGCGGGCATGACAGGAACCGCCGCAACAGAAGCCGAAGAGTTTGGCGACATCTACGGCCTCGGTGTGGTGGAAATTCCTACGAATGTACCCATTGCCCGTAAAGATGAACATGACGAGTTCTACCGCACGGCGGAAGAAAAATTTAATGCCATTCTGAAAGACATTGATACAGCCCAGAAAAAAGGGCAGCCCATTCTTGTTGGTACAGTTTCTATTGAAAAATCAGAGACCCTCTCAACCTTCCTCAAGAAGAAAAAAATCAAACACCAAGTTTTGAATGCACGCCACCATGAGCAAGAAGCCTTTATTGTAAGCCAGGCTGGTCGCGCTGGTGCCGTTACTATTGCAACTAATATGGCGGGTCGGGGTACAGACATCCAGCTTGGTGGTAACGCTGATATGCGTATTGCTGCTGAAACGGCTGAGCTGGAAGATGCGATAAAAATCGAGGAGATCTCTGATCGTATCCGCAAGGAAGTGGCCGAAGAAAAAGCCAAGGTCATTGAGTCTGGTGGCCTATATATCATTGCGACAGAACGTCATGAAAGCCGCCGTATTGATAACCAGCTTAGGGGTCGGGCTGGCCGCCAAGGTGATCCGGGGCGTACAAAATTTTTCCTGTCGCTTCATGATGACATGATGCGTATTTTTGGCCCTGAGCGAATGGACAGCATGCTTGTCCGCCTTGGCATTGAAGAAGGTGAAGCCATTATTCACCCATGGATTAATAAGGCGATTGAAAAGGCGCAGCAAAAGGTTGAAGCTCGCAACTATGACATTCGTAAGAACCTCGTCAAATTTGATGATGTCATGAATGATCAACGCCGTGTCATTTATGAACAGCGCCGTGAAATCATGGAGGCCGAAAGTGTTGCTGAAACACTTACCGACATGCGTGCCGATGTTGTTTATAATCTCGTGGAAACACACATTCCGCCAAAATCTTATCCTGAACAATGGAACCTTACTAGCTTGCAGGAAGATATTGAACGCGTTCTTGGTCTTCAGCATGTATCTGTTATTGACTGGGGTAAAGAAGAAGGGGTGGACGACGAAACCATCATTGAGCGCCTCGAAGAAGCGGCCAATAAGCTCTCTGCCGATAAAGTGGAGCGCTACGGTGCTGAAGTTTGGAACAGCATTGAAAAAAGCCTCTTGCTGCAAGTGGTCGACCAAGAATGGAAAGACCACCTTCAAAACCTTGATCATATTCGCCAAGCCGTTGGCCTGCGGGCGTATGGCCAACGCGATCCACTCAATGAATATAAAACCGAGGCCTTCACTCTTTTTGAAGGAATGCTGTATCATACGCGGGAAAGTGCGACACAGCTACTAGCCCGTGTTGAGATTGCCCCTCAGCAAGCTGATGAGCCAGGCATATTTGCGCCGCGCCCGCCTGTTGTAACAGAAGAACAACACCTGAACCCAACCACGGGTGAGAATGAGGTTGGTGGTTTTAACCCCAATGATGCGAGCACATGGGATACTGTACCCAGAAATGCAGCATGCCCTTGTGGGTCCGGTGAAAAATATAAACATTGCCACGGTGATGTGAGCAATCTTGAACGGCTCAAAACGGGCGCGTCTCGACCAGCAATAAACCCCTTCCCGAACGTGGGCCGCAATGATGCCTGCCCTTGTGGGTCTGGGAAAAAATTTAAGCATTGCCACGGTGCGCTTTAAGCGCAGCCATGTAGCCAAACCATTAAAAAGCTGGTCTTTCGGCCAGCTTTTTTTGTTCCCGCCATGTCATTATCTAACCTGGTTTTTTTGCTGAACATGAGCTGAATGGGTGCCTCAGATTAAGGTCAGTATTCTTTTGCTATGGTTCCTCTATCAACAGCGAGGAGCAATAAAATGAAGACCCTCATCTCTACCAAATATGCAACTAGTGCCTTTCTTTTGCTGGGCGCAACTCTCAGTGCACCCACAGCGGCAACAGACGACGAACGTTATGAAGATTATGAGCCCCGCTATGACCGCACATATGAAGGCAAACGGCCCTTCCGGGTATATGTAGATACAGCCCGTCGTGCCCCGCATGCTTTAGAGCAAAGAGGCCGCGCTTCACGCAAACATGACAAACGGCATACTGGACCCCGTAGCCAAGAGGGCAGCTATAGACAACAACCATACGGTAACTACAATGACATCACCATGCAGACCCTCGTACGGGAACTCCCTCATAGTGTGGTGCTTGTAGGCTCGCCTCGTGAAGCAGACATGGTTGTGAAAGTTCATGAGACAGGGTTCAATTTGAATTTCCGTATTGTTGACGTAGACCACAAAAACAAAAAATATAAAAAGGACCGCCGTTATACAGGTGGCCGCTGCGGCGTGCACCATAAAGCCTTCTACACACGTGTAGAGGAAAAGGGGGAAGCAACTGCTTTTTATAACGTTAGGTATGACCTGAAGGGTTTTAATGCCCGCCCCGATGCCTTTCACGTACGAGCCAGTGAACGGTTCAGGTACGGCAAAGACCTAACCGCCAGCACAAATTGCGGCGTACACCCTACACATAACGTGCCGTCTAATGGGGTTGCTAGGTTATTTGAGCAAGCAAGTCCCGCATATAAATATCAGATTGCGGCCACTATCCGTCAGGAAACGGCTGAAAATTTAGGGAATGTGCTTGCTCGTAACATTCGAGATAAAGCGAAACGCTTTTATGCCAGAGCGGAAAAGCACAGAGAATATGGTGAATATGGTGAATATTACGAAAATGCCTATGGCCACGACCGGCATGAACGTATCCTGCGAACTTTTGTGGCACGCTTGCTGCTAGAATAAAAAGCATTTGGGTCTTCAGTTCTGGTCGGTACGAACGCAGTGCTACCCTTCCCCTCGCGGGGTAGCCCCCAAACAGAAATGAAGCCAAATACTGGCGCCGGAGGGATCAGGCCCTCCGGCGTTCTTCATATATTTTAACAAAAAAAGCGCTTAGGGGTATCTAGGCGCTTTTTAAAGTATCGACAAAGAGTACGGAGAGTAAGGAGCCTAATTGAAGGCTTCATCCCAGTTACCGCGTGTTGCTGCTTTTGAATATTCTGTCGCACGGTTTTCAAAGAAATTTGTATGTTCAACAGCATTCAGCATACTATCCAGCCATGGCAGAGGGTTTTCTTCGGTGCCATATTCCGGATCAAGGTCAAGCTGTTGCAAACGACGGTCTGCAATATAGCGGATATAACTTTTTACCTCATGAGCCTCAAGGCCCTCAATCGCCCCCATACCAAAAGAAAGGTCAATGAAGGCATCTTCGTGCTCAACAATTGTTTTGCAGGCTGTACGTAATTCGTCCTGCATCTGCTTGTCCCATAACTCAGGCTGCTCTGACATTAATGTTCTAAAAAGCTTAATAATGCTATCGCAGTGCAAACTTTCATCCCGCACCGACCACGTGATGATTTGCCCCATCCCCTTCATTTTATTGAAACGGGGAAAGTTCAACAGCATTGCAAAACTCGCAAACAGTTGTAGCCCTTCAGTGAAGGCGCCGAACACGGCAAGCGTCACCGCCGTAGAGCGTAAATCATCCGAGTTAAACTGCTGCATATAATCATATTTATCTTTCATTTCCTTATATTTAAGGAAAGCAGAATATTCTGATTCAGGCATGCCGATGGTGTCGAGCAAATGACTGTAGGCGGCAATATGGATTGTTTCCATATTTGAAAAGGCAGACAGCATCATTTGCACTTCGGTGGGCATAAACACCTTGGTGTAATGCTTCATATAGCAGTTGTTTACTTCAATATCGCTCTGCGTAAAGAAACGGAAAATCTGCGTTAACAGGTTTTTCTCAGCTTCTGAAAGTTTCTGCCCCCAGTCCCGCACATCTTCCGCCAGCGGCACTTCCTCTGGCAACCAATGAACCTGTTGTTGTTTCAACCAGGCCTCATACGCCCAAGGGTAACGAAACGGTTTGTACACGTGCCTTTCTACAAGCAGCCCACTTTTTTCGTCACCATTATCTTCAGACATTGATACTTAGCCCCTACAACTCAATTCAAACTCAGCTCGAAAGCATATTCTTTGGATGAATATCCACCCTTAAAACTCATGGTCGACTACCATAAAACTTGTAAATTTTATTGGCAGGCGAGGCATTCTTCATAATCTGTGGAAGCGTTTGCCGCAGCAGCTAATTGAAGCTGCTCTTCGGTTGTCTGCCGCTTTTTGGTGCTGCCTGTTGCGACAACCTCAGCCCGAGCAATGGACTTAGACCGACAATAATACAAGCTTTTCAAGCCCTTTTTCCACGCCTGAAAATGAATTTGGTGCAAATCGCGTTTGTGCACATCTGCAGGCAGGAAGATATTCACGGACTGCGCCTGTGAGATATACTGCGCTCGGTCAGCGGCCAGATCAACAACCCAGCGCTGATCAAGCTCAAATGCCGTTTTAAAGACAGCCTTTTCATCATCACTCAGGAAGTCCAAGTGCTGAACAGACCCCTCATTCACTGTAATACTAGTCCAAACAGCATCTGTATTTTGACCTTTTTCGTCTAAAAGACGTGTGAGCGATTGATTGTGCACAATGAAGTTACCTGACAAAGTTTTCTGGTTATAGCTATTCGCTGCAATGGGCTCAATCCCAGGGCTCGCGCCCCCGCAAATTGTTGAAATAGACGCAGTTGGTGCGATCGCAGTCTTATTAGAAAACCGCTCCATCATACCATAATCTGCTGCATCAGGGCATGGGCCACGTTCATACGCAAGCGCCTCAGATGCCCGGTTCACCTCAGCCTGAATATGCTTGAAAATATTGAAGTTCCAAGACTTGGCCATACTACTCTCAAACGGGATCATATTCTGCTGCAAGAAGCTATGGAACCCCATAACCCCAAGGCCAACAGACCGCTCTCGCATTGCAGAATACCGTGCTTTCGCCATTTCGCTCGGTGCACGATCAATAAAATCCTGCAACACATTGTCTAAGAACCGCATAATATCAGGAATAAAATCACGGTTTGATTTCCACTCTTGATAATGCTCAAGATTAAGACTTGAGAGGCAACAAACAGCCGTACGCTCGTTCCCCAAATGGTCAATACCTGTTGGTAACGTAATTTCCGCGCACAAGTTAGACGTTTTCACTGTTAACCCCGCAAGCTTATGGTGCTCAGGCATCTGGCGGTTCACAGTATCAGAATAAATAATATAGGGTTCGCCGGTTTCAACACGCGCCGTCAAAATACGGATCCAAAGGCCGCGCGCAGAAAGTGTGCGCACCACATGGCCATCTTTCGGGCTGGTAAGCGCCCATTCTTCATCCGCTTCTACAGCGCGCATAAAAGCGTCAGTAAGAAGAATGCCGTGATGAAGGTTTGGTGTTTTACGGTTCGGGTCCCCACCAGTTGGGCGGCGAAGTTCAATAAACTCCTCCACTTCTGGGTGGCTTACGGGCAAATAAATTGCCGCCGAACCACGGCGCAGTGACCCTTGAGAAATAGCAAGGGTAAGGCTGTCCATCACACGAACAAATGGCACAATGCCACTGGTTTTTCCAACACCGCCAACAGTTTCACCGATTGACCGCAAGTTGCCCCAATAACTCCCAATGCCGCCGCCACGCGACGCGAGCCAAACATTTTCCGTCCATAGATCAACTATAGACCCTAATTTGTCTTGAGCTTCATTCAGGAAACAGCTGATTGGTAATCCACGGTGTGTACCACCGTTTGAAAGCACCGGTGTTGCCGGCATAAACCATAAGTTTGAAATATAGTTATAGAGGCGCTGTGAATGGGCTTTGTCATCGCCGTAAAAAGATGCAACACGGGCAAACAAGTCCTGATAGCTTTCGCCGGGCATCAAATATCGGTCAGTCAGGGTAGCACGCCCAAAATCTGTTAGTTTTGCGTCCCGACTACGGTCAACTTCAACCGCACCACCATGTTCAAAATGGGTGACCTCAAACATAATGTCCTTAACTCCCTTATCCGCTCTAGCCATGCGGCATCTACCTACACCTCACCTGCCCACAGAAACAATGCAATTGTAGCTGACACAGGAACAAAAGTCGAACATGTCAACTTTTTCTCAAAATTTTCAGTAAGTTACCAAAGCGGTCGTCCGTATTCCCCCGTTCGATTCGCTCTGTTGATGTAACCAGAACAAGATAAGGTCGAAAGGGTGATCTCGTCAAGATAAAGTATAAATTAATAGTAAGCCCTACAATATCTTGTAATTTTTCTGTAACAAGCATAGAGCCATTTATATCTGAAAGGTGCGAATCACCCTTCAGATTTCATAATTTCCAACGAGTCGCGGGTTATGAAAGGCCTTTATCGCCCATAGCCAAGAATTTCTCTCGGCGTAACTGTTTGAGGCGCTCGCCGTCAACGCCGACCATTTCTTTGAGAGCACCCTCTAAACTATCACCAAGCATATTCATCGAACGCTCAGCATCTCGGTGCGCACCACCAAGAGGCTCTTTCACAATAGCATCAATAACACCAAGTTTAAGCAGGTCCTGAGCTGTAATTTTTAGGGCATTCGCAGCTTCAGCCGCTTTATCATTAGTACGCCATAAAATTGAGGCACACCCTTCCGGGGAAATAACCGAATAAATAGCATGCTCCATCATAATCACTTTATTTGCCGCCGCAATTGCCACAGCCCCCCCTGAGCCGCCCTCGCCAACAATGCAAGTGACGATGGGCGTTGTGAGGCCAAGACACGCATCTGTTGAGCGCGCGATTGCTTCGGCCTGACCGCGTTCTTCTGCACCCACACCTGGATAGGCACCAGACGTATCCACAAGAGAGATAACCGGCAGCTTAAATCTATCCGCCATTTCAAGAAGGCGGATCGCTTTACGGTATCCTTCCGGGCGTGCCATCCCAAAATTATGTTTAATTCTGCTTTCTGTATCAGAGCCTTTTTCATGGCCCATAACAACACAAGCCTCTCCCCTAAAACGAGCAAGGCCTCCAATAAGGGCAAGATCTTCCCCAAAAGCACGATCCCCTGCCAGTGGTGTAAAATCTGTAAAAAGATGTGCGGCAATATCAGAAAAATGCGGCCGCTCAGGATGCCGGGCTACCTGGATTTTCTGACTGGGTGACAAATCCGCATAGGTATCCTTTAGAAGTTTCCCAAGCTTGGTTTCAAGCTGTCCTACTTCGGAAGAAATATCCACATTACCCGAACCTCCGGCAAGGCTTCTCAGCTCCCGGATTTTACCTTCTAGTTCGGCGATTGGCTTTTCAAACTCGAGAAACGTCATCATGCCGCCAGCTTCCTTTTCTAAAGTCCCGCTACTTGCAGTTTTATCATTCTGTTCTTTTGTCATAGGCTCAGTAAAACACGTTTATACGCCAAGATCAAAGACGCGCAAAATCCTTGATGATGGCTCTATTGTCAAGCGATCAAATTAAGCGTTACTACAGCTGACAAATTTTATCCATTTTAATGTTTTCCACTGAGAGGGTGTTTAGTCAAAACCAAGCTTTTAAGCCGTTCTTCAAGGACGTGTGTATAAATCTGTGTTGTAGAAATATCGGCATGCCCCAACATTTGCTGCACAGCCCGAAGGTCCGCACCGTGCGCCAAAAGGTGTGTTGCAAAAGCATGCCGAAGTTTATGAGGGCTGACAGCACTAGGGCTAATGCCTGCAGCAATAGCAAGCTCCTTCATCAATTGCCCCACCCTACGACGGGTTAAGTGTCCCTCTTCACCGCGTGAAGGAAAGAGAAAAGGTGCCGCTTTTTTCTCTTTTGCATCAAGCGCTAAAAGATAGAGCCTAATAGCAATACGCGCTTTATCCCCGAGGGGCACCATTCGTTCGCGGCCACCCTTACCTCGTACCATAATCATAGCAGTGTCAGGGCCAACCGCACGTCTCGGCAAAGTGACAAGTTCTGTTATCCTAAACCCCGTCGCGTAAAGGGTTTCCACAAGGGCATGCAGCCTCAGGCTTTCAATTTTACCATTTCCCGCTCTTTGCTCTGCTGTGTCGAGAAGCCTGTCCACATCTTGTTCTGACAAAACCTTTGGCAGAGGTTGCGCCAGACGGGGACTTTCAATGTTTGTTGCAGGATTATCGACCCGCAAGCCATCACGGTACATAAACAAGAAAAGTTGCCTTATCGCAGAAAGTCGCCGCGCGACAGTCGTTGCCTTTAGTCCTTCCTGCTGCAAAACAGCGAGGTAAGAACGTATATCCTCTGCCTCTGTCGTATTAAAAGAGGTCCCCGTTATTTCTGCAAAATGTTTTAGATCCCGGTCATAGGCTAGCAGGCTATTCTTTGCGCGGCCCTTTTCCGCTACAAGCATTTCCAAAAATTGATCAAGGACTGCACTATTGCTCATCGCCGCGCACGCTTTTAAACACCTTGGCTAATCAGCATTTCAACAGCGATAAGCCGGGCTTCTTCTTCTAAGCCGAGCTCTATTAAGCCCGCCACTAAAGACCCTGCAAGAGCAGCTGGCACTCTGGCAGGACCAATCTCTGTTGTAAGAGCAAAAGCGCGCGAAAGCGCTTTGGGTATGTCTTTTGCCTGTACTGCCACCAAATAACTTCGCCATAATGCTGCGGAGGGCACCCCTCCATCAAATACAGCTGGCCCTTCCTCAAGCCAAGACCAGCATTCAGGGGGCACATGGTTTCCTAATGCTTCTAAAATAGTGAATAATAAATTCGCCCGCTCAAAACGGCCTTCTTTTGCTGCTTCACCTTGCCACCAAAGACGTAGTTCCGGCAAAGAAATTTGCGGCGCATCCTTCATACCTGCAACATTAAATAGCGGCGTTAAGGCAACCAATTCATGGTCAGTTTCATTACTACCAAAACCTTCAGCTCTAAACGCACGATACCATAAAGTCGCTTGCGATAAATTTCCACCAATCAGGGCAGTCCGAGCAAGAATAGGCCCGACAATACCCATGTCAGGGTTTGCTACAATATCCCCCATAACACCTAAATATCCACTAGCGGCAATAGAGGTTGTCCGGTGGCGTATAGACCGGTCCCACAATTTTTGTAGAGCCAGCGCGCGCATCTCAACATTGCTGGATGGGCCGCTTAAGTTTAACAATGCTGCGTCAATGATAAAACGTCCGTCATCAACTAATGCTGCAAGCGCAGCTTCCTGCTCGCCATCTTCAAGATGATGATTTGCAGCAAAAGCGGTTAGGCTTTCATCTGTAACCCATCCCCTGCGAACAGCAAAACCCATCAAGTCAACTTTTGCCGCACGTTCAACACCCGGCAGCGAAAGCATCATTTGCACCGCAAGCGGGTTTACACCGTCTAATGCCAAAAGCGGCACCTTAGCCCTGGCCAGCCGGGCCATTGTAGCTTCAAGTAATTCTACCTGTAAACTATTGGAGAGCGCCACAGCTTCGGCCAAAACTGTACCCCGTGCCTGCACCGCCTCTACCACTATTTGATCAATCAATTGATAAAAAGTAGGCCGCACAGAGGTCACTTCTTCCAAAATTCCCAGCTGAAAATCCACACCTGTACGATTGCCGCGAGCCGCCTCACAGAAAGCTGCTAAGCGCAGCCAATATGGATCATCATCTTCTGCGCGTTCCTCTGCGGCAACCGCACACGCCTCATTTAATTCACCCTTTAAAAGGTGTTTGTTCGTGAAATACTTAGCAAGGGCAGACCAATCTCTTTCTGCAGGCAACTGCTCCAGAAGAGCAATATAGCTTTCACTGTCTCCAAGACTAGCGAGCAAATCAAGGCGTGCTTCGAGAACAGCAACAGTATCTGCTCCAGCCTCGGGTTTTGGTATGGCCACCCCTGACAGAGCAATCTTCCGTGCGATTCGTGCAAGCGCACGTGATCCCGCAGCACCAGCAAAGGCACCATATCCTGCAATAATATCGCCACGGCTATAGCCTTCCCAAAAATTGAGAGGGTAACCTTTTTCTCTTTTTAAAACAGCACGACCAGAAGGATCCAATAAGTCAAGGGTACCCGCTTCAAGAAATTGTCCTTCCACCAAGAGAGGTGTGGTCAAAGTAGTGGGGTCTTGAGTATTCGCACTCTGGGTAACATCTTCTGCTGTTGTCTCAGTGGCTAATGATACCGTTTGCCCACTCCCCTCTTCACCCAGCTTTTTTTCGCCATCAGATTCTGCCGCCGTCGCAGCAACCACAGGAGCTGGCGGAACAATGATACTCTCTTTTGGGACAAAAGGTTGTGGCAATATATTCCTTGGCTTACCCACTGAGGGGCCTAACTGACGCTGCAGTTTAGGGCGCTCACCAAGATAATATAATTCTTTACGACCTACCGGTGTGCTGTTCGGCGTTTGAAGCTGTGTACTTGCCTCTACTGTCACACCCGTTTCAGTGCTGTTTGTCGTTTGCTCTTCAGTTTGCTGCGCAGAAATTGACACAGAAAACAGCACAAGAGCGCCAGCCCCCAAGCAACCTCTCACCATAACAGCCTTTTTATGAAGGGAAACGATCATTATTCAGGGTCTTCGTGACCTTTTCTGCTGGCGCAGGAATATCCCACGTCATTAAAAAGGCCGCGCCGCCAATAACGGCAACAGCTACAATTAGAATGAAAATCTGCGTCACTTTTGACATCAATAAAACCTACCGTGCGCTTTGAGTGGAACGAGCTTAAACTCTCTCTTAACGGAAGCTCGTAGTCAAGTCCAGCAGAGCAGCTATCTCATTACCTTATATATCTACTTTTCACTATCCACACTATTTACGGCTAAATTATGGAATTCCATCCTGCGCCCACAGCAAAATCAATAAGGTGTTAAAAAAAGCTTGGCGCTGTGGCCTTCCCGCTTATAAAGACAACTATGGTCAAACGTACACAAAATAAATCTGCTAAATACAATATCTCTGCGGCGTCCCTTGGGGTTGATAGTACCATCATTTTGGTAGGCCTTATGGGGGTAGGGAAAACGACAGTGGGGCGCAGACTTGCCAAACAACTTGGGATGGATTTTGTTGACTCTGATTATGAAATTGAACAAGCCGCTGATATGACTGTTGGTGAAATTTTTGAAAAATACGGTGAAGAAGACTTCCGCTCAGGGGAAAGGCGTGTCATTGCACGGCTCCTTGAGGGGCCACCACAAATCGTGGCCACTGGCGGCGGTGCCTTTATCAACACTGAAACGCGGGCGCTTATAAAAAGCAAAGGCATTTCCATTTGGCTCGACGCAGAAGTCAATATTCTTGTTGAAAGGACAGGCCGCCGAGACACGCGCCCCTTGCTAAAAGATGGTGACCCTAAAGAAATTCTCTCCCGCCTTTCTAAAGAACGGTCTCCCCTTTACTCTGAAGCAGACCTAAAAATTGTTTCAAGTGAGGGGTCGCATGATCAGGTTGTTCATGCCATCATTGATGAACTAAAAAAACGACATGAAAAGATGCTGCATAATGGTTAAGGGTCCCCAAAATATTATTCACTTACCCCTAGGTGACCGCTCCTATGATATTACTATTGAAGCAGGGCTACTAGATTCCCTTGGCAGCCATATTGCGCCGCTCTTGAAAAATAAACGTCTGTTTATTGTGACCGAACATACTGTCGCAGATATTTATGAAACAAAAATAACGAACACCCTTATTACAGCTCATATTGAACCACATTGGTTCCGGCTGGCTCCGGGTGAAAAAACTAAGTCCTTCGCAGTTTTTGAAGCCCTGCTAAATGAGTTGCTCCGCACAGGTATTGAGCGGTCTGATGTCATTCTTGCTCTTGGTGGCGGCGTTATTGGTGATCTTGCAGGCTTCGCCGCTGCAAGCATTTTACGCGGCATTGACTTTATTCAAGTGCCCACCACTTTGCTGTCACAAGTGGACAGCTCTGTTGGGGGCAAAACAGGTATAAATTCAGTCCATGGAAAGAACCTCGTTGGGGCGTTTCACCAGCCAATAGCTGTTTTTATTGACCCAAGTGTGCTTAGGACACTGCCAAAACGCGAATTACAAGCTGGCTATGCTGAGGTACTAAAATATGGCCTTATTGATGATCCTGAGTTTTTCTCTTGGTTACTGAAAAACGGCCCACTTCTGCTCGGCAAAGCAGAGTCTAACAAACAAATGGCAGCCCTCACATATGCCATCAAAAAAAGTTGCGAGGCAAAGGCACATATTGTAGCAGAAGATGAGCATGAAAGTGGCAAGCGCGCCCTTTTGAACCTAGGCCATACATTTGGGCATGCGCTTGAGGCTGAGTGTGGCTATGACGGGACCTTGCTTCACGGTGAAGGGGTTGCGATTGGTATGGTCATGGCGCTTGATTTATCGGCGCATATGGGGCTGACAACAAAAGCTGACAGGGATGCACTCATCACACATTTAAAATCTATAGGTATGAAATGGTCAGCGGCGGAAATTAATGTGCCGCTTGACACCAAAACCCTTATATCGCATATGGCAAAAGATAAAAAAGCGGAAGCTGGAACAATTGGGTTTATTCTGGGTGGAATAGGTAACGTAGCTATGCGCCGCGATGTTAAGCTTGACCTTTTACAATCTGTTTTGCACGATTCTGTTAGGGGCATTCAAAGTTAGCGCGTATTTTACTCGTTCATATGATAATGCAAACCTAGATATTTTAATAACGTCACTGGAGTTACCTTATGGACGGCACTGCCGCCACCGTGTTCGATAACAGTTTTTGGATTACGACAGGTGTTATATTTATCCTGCTGCTGCTCTCTGGCTTTTTTTCTGGCTCTGAGACAGCACTTACCGCTGCGTCCAAGGCGCGTATCCATAAGCAAGCTGCCTCAGGAAATAAAAAAGCCAAACGTGCTTCCGCCTTAATTGATGATAAAGAGCGGTTGATTGGTGCTATTTTGCTTGGCAATAACCTTGTCAACATTCTCGCGTCTGCCCTTGCAACCAGTTTGTTTATGAAAATTGTCGGCGAAGAAGGTGTGGTTTACGCCACACTCGTTATGACAATTTTGGTTCTTATATTCGCCGAGGTTCTGCCAAAATCCTACGCCATTGCTGACCCTGATCGCATGGCACTGGGTGTTGCAGGCATTGTACGAATTGTTGTTATTGTTTTCTCGCCAATTGTAACTCTGGTTCGCCATATTGTCCGCCTTACACTGAAAATGTTTGGCGTTGATATTTCAGCAATGGGCGAAGCGCTCTCTGCACAAGATGAAATCCGGGGAGCTATTGACCTGCACAGACATGAAGGTACCCTCGTTAAAGAAGATCAAAACATGCTCGGCTCCATCCTTGATCTTGAGGATATTACTGTTGAAGATGTCATGATCCACCGATCAGCCATGCATGCGATTGATATAAAACAAAATTCTGACGACATTATTGCCGCTGTTGTTCGCAGTGCCTTTACCCGTATACCTCTCTATGAAGATGACCCGGAAAATATTATAGGTGTTTTACATGCTAAAGATGTCCTACGCGCCATACGGCGTGCTGGGGGCCAAAAGCACCGCTTCAATGCACGTCGCATTATGATCAAACCCTGGTTTGTACCTGAAACAACCACTCTCAAGGAACAGCTAAATGCCTTCCTTGAGCGCAACTCACATTTTGCATTGGTTGTTGATGAATATGGCGCCATTCAAGGGCTAGTTACACTTGAGGACATCCTCGAGGAGATTGTCGGTGACATTGCCGACGAGCACGACTTTGAGGTCCCTGGTGTACATAGCCACAGCGATGGCACTGTAGAAGTAGAGGGGTCTGTTTCTATTCGAGACCTCAACCGTATGATGGATTGGCACCTGCCTGATGATAATGCCATTACCATCGCTGGCCTCGTTATACATCAAGCCGAGACAATTCCAATTGTTGGGAAGAGTTTTATCTTTGATGGCTTCAGGTACGAAGTGACAGCACGATCAAAAAACAGGCTTACCGGTTTGTTGATTAAAAAAATTCGCTAAGCCTGTCCATTCAAGAGAGATTGTCTGTAATTTGCTTCAGTACTAGTTCGGTTTCTTTTAGCTTCTCAAAAGACAGCCCTTCGACCGCACGTGCCGTTACCTGTTTTGCAAGAGGCATTAACCTTTTTTGCATTGCGATACCTTGTGCTGTCACTAGAATGATCTGCTCTCGCCGACTAGCTGGATTTTCTTGACGTAACACCCAGCCCTTCACCACAAGCCTATCTACAAGGCGGGTAATTGTCGTTTTATCTTTCAAAGCCCTCTTTGTGAGAACACTCTGCGTTTCCCCCTTTTTGGGAATGGAGCGACAAATACAGTTGTAGAAGACTTAACTGGCATACCTGCGGAGGATTTTGAAATCACTGTCCAGCGATATATTACTACTGCTTCCCATACAGAAGCTACGCTGGGCAACAAACTAGGGGCAATAACTGGCTTCATCAAGCTTACCCTAACAAGGCCTCTTAACCTTGACGCCCATGATGCACTATTAAAGGTCCCTGTATTGAAAAACCCCCAACTGGCAAAGTCGCTTTAAGTAAGCAACCATAAAGCAACTAAACGCAGTTACAGCCTTCGCGCCTCACATGGCACCCCATGGTTCTTCACACCTAAAACCCAGCTTACCGCCCGGGATAAACGCGGGTTTGTTTTACTTTACCATATGCAAAGCCAGTATCCATAGAAGCTACACCCGGAATTCTGTGGATCCGTGTGCGCACTAATGTCTCATAGGCTTCAAGGTCAGAGACAATCACTTTAAGTAGGTAATCACAGTCCCCTGTCATCAAATAACAATCCTGCACTTCTTCAACGCGCTGGATTGCATCCTCAAAGGCCTTTACATTCTCTGTGGAATGTTGCGCAAGCCGGATGCGAACAAACGCCGTTACAGCAAGACCAAAAGCCTTTTGGTCCACAAGGGCAGTATATCCTTTTATGACATGCTTTTCTTCAAGATTGCGCACTCGCCGCAAACAAGGAGACGGCGATAAATTTACGCGTGCCGCAAGATCATGGTTTGTAAGGCGTCCATCCTTTTGAAGCTCCCGAATAATCTGCCGGTCTTTTGTATCCATTATCATGTTCCTACTTGGCATATTCTGCTAACAATTCAACATGGATAAACAAAAATAGCAACAAAATGCTTATAAGTTTAGCATATAATATAAGAAATTGGGGCATTGGGCTATGGAGCAATATAATGCGTAAACACACTATTGGGCAACAAGCTGGTTTTGCTACACGTGCCATTCATCACGGGTATAATCCGCAGGATGCAAATGGTGCCTTAACACCGCCAGTGCATTTCACGTCTACTTTTGCCTTTGAAACTGCAGAGCAAGGCGGTGAAATTTTCGCGGGTGAAAGAGAGGGGTATTTTTACTCTCGCATTTCAAACCCTACGCTGGACCTTCTGGAAAAACGTATTGCTACCCTTGAAGGGGCGGAGGCCGGCCTTGCTAACGCTTCGGGCATGGGGGCAATTTGCTCTGCCCTCTGGACATTCCTTGCACCAGGCGATGAACTAATCACCGATAAAACACTCTATGGCTGTACTTTTGCTTTCATGCGTCATGGCCTTGCAAAATTTGGTATTACAGTAACCCATGTAGACATGCGTGACCCTACCAACCTTGAAGCTGCTATTAGCGATAAAACTAAAGTGGTATATTTTGAAACACCAGCTAACCCCAATATGCGGCTTGTGGACATTGAAGCCATTTCAAAGGTTGCCCATACCTTTGGTGCGAAAGTTATCGTTGATAATACCTATGCAACACCGCTTCTGACCCGCCCGATTGAGTTTGGGGCAGATATTGTTGTGCATTCAGCAACAAAATATCTTGGCGGGCACGGTGATGTTGTTGCGGGTCTTGTTGTTGGCACTCATGAAGATATTGGTGAAATGCGGTTGGTGGGTATGAAAGATATGACAGGGGCTGTCATGGCACCGATGACGGCCATGCTTGTGACACGCGGTATCAAGACCTTAGAGTTGCGGATGGCGCGGCACTGTGAAAGCGCTATGATGATTGCGAAAATACTGGAAAAACACCCGGCGGTTGGGCCTGTGTACTACCCGGGGCTAGAAAGCTTTGAACAGCATGACCTTGCCAAAAAGCAAATGAGTCAGTTTGGTGGCATGATAGCGTTTGAACTTAAAGGCGGACGCCAAGCTGGTATTAACCTTATGAACAAGCTCGAACTTATCCAGTGTGCCGTGAGCCTCGGAGATGCAGAAACACTCGTCCAGCACCCAGCCAGTATGACTCACTCTACATATACTGAAGAAGAGCGTGCAGCACATGGTATCAGTGAAGGTCTTGTTCGGCTCTCCATCGGCCTTGAGACGCCAAGCGACATCCTCAATGACCTAATGACAGCGCTGGATAAATAAACAGCCCATAAATACTCCGTCGGTCTTATGATGTATGGCTTTACTTCGCCGAACAGATTTCCCAGCAAAGCGACCGAACGGTGATGGCATGCCGCCTTCACCTACAGACCTAGCTGTGGTTGCTGCCCTCCTCCACGGGAGGTCGAGCAAGGGGGTCCTTATCACGCCATTACTTAAATGGCGCCCTTTAAACCACCCCACAACAAAATAAGAATACCACGGCTCAATAACACAAAGGGTGATACTCTTAGCCTTGGCCCTAATTCGGGGTAAACTATTTTTTCCGCACAAGGGAAAAGGGGCTTTCCACATATAAGAATAACAGAAAAGAAGTTACTAATGTTGCCGTAAACGCCGGCAATAAAGCCCACCAGAACATACTGTCATATTGATTGTTTGGGAGAACAACTTTGGACATAATCAAGAAGGCCGCTTTCAAGGTTAACCCATGAAATAGATAGTATGAATAGCTCATGTTTCCCAACCAGCGTAACGGCCGAAATATCAACCAGCTTGCACTGCCATCAAGGCGGGTAAATGCCTCGAAGCATAAAAGAAAAAACAACATACCAAGAATAAAAATGGCCATCACCCCACCAAACCCAATCACCCCCTTAAAGATAAACAACAAAACCACCAACAACAGGCACGCCGTACCGGTGTATTTGGGTGGGCTCAATTTAGTATATGTGCACAATTCATAAAGAAGGATGCCGGGTATAAACATGCCTAGCCTTGAGGGGCCGCCATAATAGTCTAAGAGGCAAACACTGATGAGCATGGCCACACACCAAAGAGCGATGCGATATTGGTACGGCCAACGCCTCAAGCTTAACGAACCAATAATCGCAGGTATAAAAAGATAATAAAACAATTCATAGCTAAGCGACCAAGCCACGGTGATTATAGCTGGAATATCAAAAATACCGGGTAACAAAAGTAGGTTTTGAACCACGAGAATACGCGCGTCTTCAGGGCATTCTGGCAGTTTGCTTTCCCCTGGAAAATAATAGGATAGCAATAAATACACAGCAAAAACTGCCAGAAAAGTGGGGTAAATTCTCACTACACGGCGCTTTAAATAAGGGAAAAAATGCGTTTCCGGTTTTTTCATCAACATCCCATAAATCAGAAAGCCGCTCAGTACAAAAAACAAATCCACACCAACATTACCGAGCCTGTGCAAAGACACCAGTGTGTCGCCTGCAAAACTATCCTCCCGAATATAGGGCTGCATCTGCGTGCAATAATGAACTAGAAAAACAAGGAAAACTGCAACGCCCCTAAGTCCCTCCATAGACAGAAGCGCCTTGTGCGAGCCATGAGAAATTTCCAGCTTATTCTCCAGCCAATTCACGATACTGCGCCCCCGGGAAGTTGAGAAAGGATCTCCATGCCTTTTAGACAAATAAAAAGAGGACCACAATAGGGTCCTCTTTCAAGTCTTACAGTGGAAACTCTAAGCGAGGCCCTTTTCCATCGCACTACTCATGCGGCGTGCAAAGGCAGCCGGATCCTCAAGGGGTTCACCCTCAAGTATTTTCGCCTGATCAAAAATAAGCCATACAGGATCTGCAAGCCCGTCTACAGCCCCCGCTTCACCCGCCTTCTCAGCAAGCTTGCGAATAACAGGATGCACAGGGTTTATCTCCAGCACTTTTGCTGTTTCGTGACTTAATTGGTTGCTTGCTTTGAGGATACGTTCCATCGCCATATCCATGCCGCTATCGCTTGCAACAAGGCAGGAAGCTGTTTCCGTTAAACGGCCTGATGCACGAACCTCTGCAACCTTTTCTCCCAGCACTTCTTTCATAAGTGTTGTGAGGCTTGCCATTTGACCGTCAGTCGCTTTTTCTTTCTTCTTGCCCCCACTATCTTTTGCTTTGGCAATATCATCAAGGTCATCAGAACCTCGCGTGATAGACTTGAAAGGCTTCCCTTCAAAGTCTGGCACAGACTGCAACCAAAAATCATCAACCGCATCGGCCATCAACAACACTTCAATATCGCGGGACTTAAAGCCCTCAAGCTGTGGGCTTCTACGTAAAATGGCTTCGTCAGTACCCGCAATATAATAAATTGTGGTTTGTTTGTCTTTCATACGGCTGACATAGTCAGCAACTGTTGTCCAGCCATCAACAGCCGTAGATTTAAACCGTGCGAGTTTAAGGATTTGCTCACGACGCTCAAAATCCTCATAGATGCCTTCTTTGATAACACCCCCAAATTCAGACCAGATGCCTTCAAACTTCTCAGTGTCTTTTTCAGCCATTTTTTCAAATTCACTGAGAACCTTCTTGGTGATCGCCTTCGACATACGGCCAACAACCGGGTTATTTTGCAGCATTTCGCGGCTGACATTAAGTGGTAAATCCTGGCTATCAACAACACCGCGCATAAAGCGAAGCCACCCTGGCAACAGGTCTGTACCTTCATCAGAAATAAAGACCTTTTTTACATAAAGTTTCACACGGTTCGTACGTGCAGGGTCAAACAAATCCATTGGTTTCTTGCTCGGTACAAACAACAGCACCGTATATTCCTGCATACCCTCTGCTTTATAGTGCAAACGGTGTGCTGGCTCATCAAATGCATGCCCTACATGACGGTAAAATTCCGTATATTGTTCATCTGTGATATCTGATTTTGGCCGCGCCCAAATTGCAGAACCATCGTTAACAACTTTGGCTTCTTCTGCGTCTTTGTCGTCAGTCCCTTTGATCGCAAGGGTGATTGGAATTTCAATATGATCACTGTATGTGGTGACAATAGTTTTAAGACGGTGCTGCTCCATAAACTCCGCAGCATCTTCTTTCATATGGAGGACAATTTCAGTCCCCTGAACGGCCTTTTCAGCTTCCGCAACCTCGTAAGTACCTTCGCCGTTACTTGTCCAGCTCCAAGCTTGCTCATCACCCGCTTTACGCGTGGTTACAACAACGCTGTCCGCCACCATAAAGACAGAATAAAAGCCAACACCAAACTGGCCGATAAGCTGTACGTCTTTTTTGCTATCCCCCGTTAGCTGGTCAACAAAGTTTGCCGTGCCAGACCGCGCAATGGTCCCAAGGTTTGCAATCAAATCATCACGGTCCATCCCGACACCATTATCGGCAACGGTCATCGTTTTTGCTTTGGCATCAACAGTGATAGCGACGCCAAAATCATCACCGTCCGTTTTGAGCGATGGGTTTGTCTGGATTTCATACCGTAGTTTGTCGCAGGCATCTGATGCATTGGAAATCAATTCCCGAAGAAAAATTTCGCGCTCAGAATAAACAGAATGCACCATCATGTGGAGCAGGCGGGAAACCTCTGCTTCAAACCCCATTTTTTCAGTTTTAGTCTCGGTTTTTGCTTCAGACATTACAGCCTCTGGTTTTCATGTTTATATCAAACCCCTACCAACATTTGGTAGAGAATAAATGGTCGACCCTTCATTTAAGGAACCTGACGTCAAGATCAAGGCCCTAAATGAAGTATCTATTTAGTTTTAGCTTTCAAAAAATCGGCCCGGGTGCGCTTCAACACATCTGCATCACTGCTATTAAGTTTATAAAGCCAGCCATTTGTTTTCTGTCGAATAGTGGCAGCTTCCGCCTCACCGTCCTCGGGAGCTGCTTCAAGAACACCGCTTACTCCTGTGCTGCGCAAGCCCTCATCAAAGATGGCTGTCACCTGCGCCCACACACTATCTTCCAACTCAAAGAGTGTAAGTGTAACAGTAAGTCCGTCATGCGTGGTCAGTGTGGCTTTTTGTAAAGGGTCAGAAAGAGGATTATTCACACGTCGCACATCATCTAATGACAAAGCACTAATAATGCGTGCAGGCTCCCGAAGTTGCCAATAAGCAAGAGCTTCCTCCCCTTCACCAAGGCCCTGCATCTTATAGTTACTTTCACCAAGTTTACGAGCCAGCCAAACCCTACCCAGTTTCACATCACTGACCCGTTTCTCATCAATGTTTAAGATATCACCCTCAAGCCACCAAGTAGGATCAGCAGAAGCTTCTGCTAGTTCTGTAACCAACCAGGCCCGAGTGTCTCGTTCCTGCGAGATATAGGTAAGTGACCGCTCCTCAGCACCGCCTGTACGCTTCCCCATATCAAAGGAAAGCAATTCCCCGCCGGTATCATCTGTTAATGTAATAGATAAGCCCTCAGCACCTAGCTCCAACCTTGCGTAGCGGTCTTGATTTGCCGTTTTTGGTTCCCGTCGGTCTGACAGGGCAACCCCCCTTAGGAGCGCAATAACCTTATCTGTTGCAGCGCTATAATTACTGCGTTCCTGTAAAACCCAGCCCTCAGAAGTACGTACCAGCGTAACCGTGTTGGGCCCTTGCTCGAGCTTGACCGTATGTACTTCATTAATACGTTCTTCAAGCCCCGAAAAAGTACGTTCTCCGCGCGCTCCTTGTTCGCGTGTTGGGTCCTCACCAAACATAACCCAAATGGCGGCTAAAATGGCAAACAGGGTTAAATACCCAAGTATGTTAGTTGTTCTCTCAGACATTCAATTATTGGTCCATTTATGTCTTGTTTACGTACGGCGGCGAAGATAAAGCCGGACACATACAAGTAAAATAATCAATATCGGCATAAACGCGATGTTCAAAAATGCAAGCCATTTCCCAAGGCCTACAATTTCTGCGCGTAAACCACGCTTTACTTCCCTTAAGGCTTTGCGTGTTTCAAGCATTTGTGTACGAAACTTTTCCAGTTCAGTTTCTAATTCACTTGATAATATAGCGCCGCCTTCGGGTTTTTGTCCCTCAAGATCAGCAATCCGCATCTCGAGGGCACTTAGTTCATCCTGCAAAGTGTTTTCTTCGGCGAGATATTTTGCTTCTGCCTCACGGCGCAGTGTATCCACAACATCAAAGGGGCGCTTGGAAATGCCACGTCCCCGTAAATTCAAGAGCGCTTCAGAACCAGAAATATGATCAGCCAAATTTAGAATAAAGCTTCCGTTTCCAGCAAGCGGCACCACAATACGTTGCCCGAGAAGTTCCTGCAATTGCACCCAGAAACGATCTTCAAACAAGTCACTATCACTGCCGAGTACAATATTTATTGTGCCCCCAGCAACCGCGAGGTTTTCAACAGGGCCGCTATCTTGGCTGACCTTGTCAGGATAGGCTGTCTTCGCAGGCCCCGTTACGCGTGCCGCCAGAGCATATTTTTTACCCGTAGGTACCAAATCGCGGAGCAAAGCATCTGGGTCAGGTTGCCCAACAGCACGGCTTGCATCATACAGCGTTGCAACAGCACTGGTGCTGACAAGGGGTATGAAAGATGTCGTTGCACCGTCGAGAGGTTCTAGCACACCCGCACTCGCAATGTTCAGAACATCAATAGACCCTGTGACAATATCATCACTAGACATAAAGTCGCTACGAATACCCAGCCAAAAAACATAGTCCTTAATTGCATCAGGGCCGTAGCCTCCCATCTGTACTCTTTGTGCAAGTGACCCATCTCCAACAACTTTACCTTCAGGCATGGAAACACCCCACGCAGCCAAAAGCGGCCCAAGCGTGGAGCTACTGGGTGTTGTTGCACGCGGGTTCATTGCTTCTGCGTGGGGATCAAGGAAAATAAGTGCACGCCCCCCCTTCAACACATATTGTTCAAGAGTGAATAACTGATCATCAGATAATGCCGGGGGGTGGACAACCATGAGCACCTCGGTATCCGCAGGAATGATAGTAAAGTCTGCCGCCAAGTCTTCAACATTGAAAAAATCCCCAAGCTGCTGGTACAACACATAAGGCTGCCCTCTACCTTGCATCATGGCTTCTGGCCCACCAGGGCCATATTGCATAGGTAAACTTGTAAGGAGAGATAAGTTCTTTTTACCCGTTGTATCAAGTGTCGCAATAAGCTTCACAAGGTCATACTCAAGGAATTTTTCACGCTCTTCCGTAAAGAAAGGGATTGTCGCTTCACCGTCCAGCGTATCACTAACTTTCAGCCCCATATAGAGCATAGACCCATCACCAAGCGGAATGCCTTGGAGCCCTGCAGCCACTGCTTGGTCTTCCTCTTCGGAGAAAGGTTCAGGGTCAAAAATTGAAAGCTCAACATTACCATTTCCGGCAGCTCTCAGGGCACGCAGCATATCCTCAACACGCTTGCCGTAACTCAAGAGTTGCGGGTAAGGTGTTGCCTGTGACCGTGAAAAATAGAAAGCAATAGACACAGGTTCGTCTAGGTCCGCCAACAGCTGACGTGTGCCACCAGACAATGTATAAAGCTCATCTTGTGTTAGATCCACTCTTACACCACGCAAATACCTGTCAGCAACAATTGTAACCGAGAGAAACAGCAATATTGCCATAACAACTTGAACTGTTGGGTGCCTTAGAAAGGAAGCTTGCATTATCCTGCCTCCCTTTTGCCATCAACAATCACACGGTTGATCCAAAGCCAGAGAACAATCACTGCACCAAAATAAAAAATATCATTCAGGGCCACGACACCTTTTTGCATATTATCAAAATGGCTGAGCATGGACAGGTTTGCAATTGCAAGCACAAAAGCATCGGGCGCCCAGCCAGTGAAAACATCAAGAACCATCGGCAAACCCGAAACAAGAAATAAGAAACAGACAGCGACAGCCAGTATAAACGCCACAACCTGATTTTTGGTTATAGCTGAGATCGCGGAACCAATTGCCAGATAACTGGCTGCCATAAAAAGAGAACCAATATAGCCGGTAATAATAACACCATTGTCTGGGTTACCAAGCCAGTTGACCGTGACCCAAATAGGAAAGGTCAGCACAAGAGCCAGTGCTGCAAAAGCGACTGCTGCCAGATATTTACCCACAATCACCGCCGTGATAGAAACAGGTAATGTAAGCAGCAATTCAAAAGTGCCGCTTTTACGCTCTTCTGCCCACAAGCGCATACCAATTGCAGGCATTAAAAACAAATAAAGCCATGGTTGATACGTAAAAAATGCCATTAAATCTGCCTGTTCACGCTCATAAAACGACCCTAAATAAAATGTGAAAAGTCCTTGTAAAGCCAAGAAAATTACCAAAAAAACATAGGCAACAGGTGTTGAAAAATAAGAGGAAAATTCACGGCGCATAATCGTGCGCACCGAAGATTGCTGTGCCATCCCTACACCTCCCCTTCGGTTAATTGACGGAAAACATCATCAAGCCGCCCTGTGTCGACCGAGAACTGGCTAACACCCCAGTTACTTACTGACGCAATATCAGAAATAATATCTGCAATTTCTCCACGCCCCTTAGCAAGTATAGTCAAGCGCATATTGTCACCTTCATCTGCTGCTTCAACGCGTTCAATGGCTTTGATCTGCTTCAAAGCAGAGGCAGCCTTTTCTGCGGCTTCACTAGACAGTAAAAGTGTTACTGCATTCTTATACTGTGACCGCGCTTTAAGTTCTGAGGGTGTACCATCTGCTACAATCGTACCCTTGTTGATAATGACAGCGCGATGACAAATAGCTTCTACTTCTTCAAGAATATGTGTGGAAATAATAATAGCCCTGTCTACCGACATGGCTTCAATTAAACGCCGCATTTCATGTTTTTGGTTTGGGTCAAGACCGTCTGTTGGCTCATCTAAAATAAGCACCTCAGGGGCATGTAAAATTGCTGACGCAATACCAACCCGGCGCCGGTATCCTTTTGATAAGGTATCAATGCGCTGCTCCATAACCGACGTCAAATGCACAGCACCCGCTGCACTTTCCACAACATCGCGCACGTCCTCTGGTGCAATGTCCCGTGCTTCTGCAATAAAGTGCAAAAAGCTGCGCGGAGTCATCTCGCCGTATAGAGGCGCCCCTTCCGGCAAATACCCGATATGGCGGCGCGCCATAACGCCCCCTTTGGTAACCGGTTCACCGCATACAAAGGCCTCTCCAGATGTCGGTGCAAGAAAACCCGTCAACATTTTCATGGTAGTGGTTTTACCTGCACCATTCGGCCCTAAAAACCCGAGTATTTCACCTTTGCTCACAGAAAGGCTAATACCATCAACAGCGGTTTTTGAACCAAAATTCTTGGTCAGGTTTCGCGCCTCAAGCAAGACGTCCATGTATATGTGTCCCCTAATTGGTCAAGTTTCCAGCCAACAGATTCTTTGTACCGTTAGATAAGGCCTATAACAAACAGACGCAACCCTCTATCCGCCCTTATGAATAAGCACACTTTGCCTTGCGGGCAACTCCATCATACAAGTCCAGCATGCGTTCGCGCCATAAATAAAGGTCATCCTTTTCTGAAAGGACTTCAAAATTGCTAATCACTCTGGCCCACTGAAAAGTACCAAACACGCAGTAATCATACCAACCCGGCGCTGCCCCATCTAAAAACATATGCCCCTTTAGGTGCTCCCGCAGTGGCTCAAGCGATGCCCGAAACCCTTCTAATTGACCGCCCCGCTTTTCGTGGCAAGCTTCCAGTGTGCTCCCCAGTCTTTCTTCGCGGCTTTTTCTAAAATACAGCTGATTTTCAGTGTCCTGAGCGTCATGAATATCCTTCACCAGCATAGGAAATAACCCCCCACACACAGTTCGGTCTACCCATAATGTAATGGTTCTCAATTTCTCAATATTTTCAGGAGATAATGGATTATCAGTACCCGTAAAAACAGGCTTGTCTGGATATGTTTCTTCTAAATATTTCACAATCTCAAAACTATCTGAAATTTGTCGGCCCTCATCGACTAGAACAGGTACTTTTTTCGGCTCCTGCGTTAAGATATTTGGTAGTTCTAAAAACTTGAGAGGCTCCCGCTCAAAGTTCAGTCCTTTATGGTGTAGGCACATAATCACTCGCCATACAAACGGGCTGTAACATAGATCGCGGTCCGCGCCGCATAATTCATAAAGCTTCATGATTGTTTCCCTCAATACGCATCCAATTGTCTTGCTAACTGTTACAAATATACCCTCACTAAGCCAGCCTTAACTCTCCACCATGAAAAATATTGGCTGTTCAGTCCAATTTGTATGTTGATGATAAAGCTTGTCTTTTAGGAAGAATGAATGCTGGTCCAGCTACCAAGGGGTACAAAGCAAAAGGGGCTAGGAATTTCCATGCTCTGCAAGACAGCTGGACCAGTCGAGGCCAACGTCTATACTATTCAAGCGCAATATGGCTGTATCTAGGCTGAAATATGTCTAAATCATGATAGCATAACAAAGCCCACCCATCACAGGGGCAGGCTTTGTTATATAGTCTTATAGATTGAGCACCTTAATGCACATTAATATCACCTGACCCGCGAATTTTTGTTCTCACACCTTCAGGCTTTCCGTACACATCAATGTCGCCAGAACCCATCACTGAAGCAGTGATTTTCTTGGAAGCATAAACAGCAATATCACCAGAACCCATTATATTTGCCTCAACAGACGCACATTTTAAGGCCTTACCGTTCACATCCCCTGAGCCCTTAAGTTCCACATCCAATGTGTTGCAACTACCATCCAAAGTAATATCGCCTGACCCTTTAAGGCTAACCTCAAGGTCATTCACATTCAGGTCTTCTATGCGCGCATCCCCCGAACCATGAAGTGCAAAATCAAAGTCTCCCTCAATATCACCCTCAATGTTCATGTCGCCAGACCCATAAAGGGCTGCTGCTTCCAGTTTTGGGGCAGTCACATATACATGCATTTTTCTAATTTTGCCGTGAAACCGACCTTCAAGCCTAATCTCAAGCCGGTCACCATGCACTTCGGTTGTAATATCTTCAATGATAGTATCATCGGCTACCACACGTACACTGCGCGCCTTGCCAACCACAATGTCAACATCCATAGGGCCTTTCAAAGCCACCTCAGTGAACGCTGATATATCGCGCGTTTCATCTGTTGTATCAGCAGCCCACACTGTTGAAGCAACGGAGAGAAGAATACCCACTCCTACCAAAAAATTCTTTTTCATTATTCTATCCTCTCTGATGTTTTTAATCGTTTATAACGCCTATACCGCGCATTGATTTTTTCACTGACTTCGGGTCACCATATATGTTAATGGCGCCAACACCGCGCAAATCTGCGTCTACGGCTTCGGTCGCATACACAGAGGCATATCCCGTACCCCGCAAAGACACATCAACCGATTTGCATATCAGCTTTTCAGCGTCTACCGCGCCAGCCCCAGCTATTTCAAGCTCTAGCGCGCCGCATGTACCCTCAACCTTGACACCTGCAGCACCCCTGATTTCAATAGCTATTTTATCCGATTCCACACCTTTGATTGTGCCGTCAATCGCGCCGCGTACATCAAGAAGACTCAGGCTTGGCATAGTGATAGTAACCGTAATGTCTTCGTCCTTATCAAACCAACTGTCGTCATGGTCTTCTTGCCCAATAATCAAAATGCCGTCATCCACATCTGTCTCAATCATATTCATATGTTTTTTGTCAGCTGTAACCTGAAGGGTTTGATCACCACCAACATTAACCTTCAGTTCAACGCCGCCAAGAATGCGAATACCGTGAAAAGGGTCAACATTGCGTGTTTCCGTAACATCTGAAAAGGCAAAAGCGCTTGTAGAAACGCATAGAGCAACTCCAAGGCCAGCCATAGCTTGCCTCATGATGCCCCTACTGTAAGAATTGGAATTCTTCATAGGTCTATCCTCATTTTTTTCTGTCGTACATGCGCCTTACTTTTTTATACTGTGGCGCTATGCTGTTTATCTCATTTAGAGACGAAACAGTCAATGTCAATCCATTCTCAGAAAATTACCCTGACTTGCAAATTCATACTAATTCCGACACTATCAAGAAATGGATGACGCTATGCAGACACATATGTTTGAAATACCTACCGCTCTTGATGGCGGTTCGCTATTCGCAAAAAAATCAAAAATTATCTATTTTGTACGCCCGGAACTATCTCATATTTTAAATGTTTATGGCAAACTAGTCTCTGCAGGCATTTGGCATGATTATGCTATTGACCACCTTGAAGGTTTTGCCATTTTCTCCATTTTTAGGCGTGCGAGTGAAATGCCTCTATACAGAATTATAAAAGACCCGTCTCTCGCTTCAAAACAAGGTATGTGGCGTATTACCGGACCCAACAACCAAATTCTAAAGCGAGGCAAAGAACTTACCCAGCTTCTTAGGTATTTTGATAAACACCTCATAAAACTAGTTCCTTAAGAACCATAATCATCACTATAGAAAATATTCTCTAAACTTTCTTGACCTACACCGGCTCTCATGAGAAAAGCCCGCAGGCCTTAGGTCGCCTGCTGTCCGCACCCTTTTGGGTTGGTGAAGACCTAAAGTTAAGAAAGTTCGTCCAATCCGCATGAGCGGCCAAGGGACGGCAACGCGGACCCCGTTATCCAATACGCCGTTCGCGCCCTGCCCATATAAAGCAGGCCGCATATGGAAAAACGAACCATGTCAAAAGAAATAGAACACCCAGAACCAACTAATTTTATAAAGTTTGCCAAAACACGTGCCAAACGTCTACGCACATTTCTCGCTGAGTGTGAGTATAGTATCAGCCATAGCGAGAGCTTAGAGGCAACGGCCCGCACAGAAGGCTATCGTGACTGGAATACTTATAGTGGCCTTTTCAAGCTTGTTGCCGGAGAGCTTGCCAGTAAAAAAGACAAACAACAATTCCCCTTTCATGTAGGTGACCCCGTAACAGGCACCTACAGGGGCTGTCGTTTTTCAGGCATTTTATTGGGACTTGAAGAAACCATCACACCCAGCGTTTGGCGTACAAAGTTCCAGTTTACAACGCCAGTGCGACTTCCGTCTCATGAGGCTATCAATCTGACACGACAACGCGTTAGATGCACGGTAAACCTAAATGGAATTTCGGTAAATTTAAAAGGCACACCCGACAATCAGTTGGCGCTTGATATGCTATAAACTCTGACCTTATACACCAGAGGCTGCCTTGACTATCAGGGCGGTCTCTAACAGAGAAATCGTTGCAGGCCCCTCACCAACCAAATCCCCGTCTAATTGCACTGGTATTTTCTCCGCACCAAGTTTCAAAACGCCTCCCGTAAAGGGCTGTGTTCCTGCTCTCTGATCCAAAGGCTGGTACGTAATTATAAGTTGGTCAACGACACGCGCCAACCAACCTGCCTGCGGAAATAATAAGCACGCCAGTCCTTTTTCTCGCAGACTTGTTTTTTTTGTCACCCTAAAAGGGCCTGCATATTTTCCTATGTTTGTAATGAGAGCCCACCCGCATGTGCCTGTATTATTTTTACCAGCTGTATCATCCTTACCAAATGACCACGGCACAGAAGGTTCTACCGGCTCTTTAAAGAGGGCTTTCAAAATAGCGGGAATAAAAGCAGCGCGCCCTATTTTCTTCTTTAGACCCCCATGAACATGCTTTAAAACTTCAGCATCAAAACCGACACCTACCCAGCATAAACCGAGCATCTCCCGCTCTGCTAAGCACACAGAAAACGGATAAATTTTCTGATTACACGTTCCTTCCAAAATACTGACCGTACGGCGAATACTTCGCCGCCCAGCTTTCAAATATCCAAGCTCTCTCGCAAGAACATTGGCCGTACCAACCGGAATAATACCAAGGGGTATTGACGAGCCAAGCATTCCTTCAGCAACTTCACGTATTGTCCCATCACCACCAGCAGCAACCAGTAAAGATATATTAGGGTTAGAAATACAAGACTTAGCGATTGCAGAAGCGTGGCCCGGGTGGGTAGTTAAACGCAAATCGACCTTATGCCCCCGTGCAACAAGATCTCGTAAAACGCTCTTCAAAAAACCCTGTCTGCGTGGCCCTGCCGTAGGGTTATTTATAATAATGATTTCAGCTGCTTTATTCACCAAGTGGCCTTTTTGGGAAATGGTTAATATCTATAAACCTGTTCCATATACATACTGTTGATGCAAGCCTGAAAGTTGGAAAATTAAAGTTCAGCAATGCCTTTTGCCATTTGTCTTTTTTGTCGATCATTGCCAGGAGCCTCATCGTGAGGTTTCATATGACATAGTCATTTTCTCACTGTAGAGCAGCAGAGGCCTGCCAGACAAGCCCCCAATGTATCTGAATTTTCAGAGAAGAAAGGCACAAAAGCCTTGTGAAGTTCAGAACCAACATAATTTAAGTGTTCATGAACGCCCACCCGTGCCCTATACACTTTCCTGTAGTTTAAGCTTCCTTGTTGTTGACGTTCCCGTCTAAGTCCGAATGAATGCAAATATTCTTCATTGACAGAACATTCGCTATAATAATATATAGCCATATGGCTATATATTATGAAACACCACTTGATCGTACTTTTCATGCCCTCGGGGATTCTACTCGGCGTCATATGTTAAGTGCACTTCATGAAAAGGGGCAGCTTACCGCCGGTGAACTCGGCAAGCCCTTCAACATCAGTCAACCAACCGCGTCAAAACATTTGGCGGTACTTGAAAAGGCAGGCCTTGTCAGCCGAACCATCAAAGGCCGAAAGCATAGCTTTGCGTTGAATGCTACCCCGCTTGAGGAGGCCGACAGCTGGATCAACCGCCACACGGCTTTCTGGACAGGCTCGCTTGACCGGCTCGAGACCCTCGTGGAAAAAACCATAAAGGAAACTAAGGATGACTGAATTAAAATCTGTCACGCTTAAAAGATGCTTTCCGATCAGCCAAGACGCGCTCTTTGACCTTTTGACAACACCCAAACATATGCAGCAATGGTTCCACCCATCACCTGACACCCGTATGGAAGTGAAACAGCAAATTTTTGAGGTTGGGGGTGCTTACCGTTTTCACTACCACTTAGCAAATGGTGAAATTCACACAGTTGTGGGTGCTTATTGTGCCATTACGCCCCCGTACTTGCTGGCTTTCACATGGGGCTGGGAAGAGCCCGATGAACATGCCGGTCTTTCCACACTTGTTACCCTTAGTTTAAGCGACCACACAGATGGCACTTTGCTCACGGTATTACATGAAAAATTACATGTCGGTGACATGCTCGACCGTCATACATCCGGCTGGCAGGGCACCCTTGATAATTTAGGGCTCTTAATCACCAAGCAGACGGAGGAACAAAATGGATGATACCCATCAAAATACTGATGATCTACTCGCGCGCATCAGGCTTCTCACCGCAGGCGATAGTTTGATGGAGCAACGCCAGTTTGGTGGCAATGCCTTTATGCTAAATGGCAATATGTTATGTTGTGTTGGCAAACACGGTATGATGGCGCGGGTTGGCAAAGAGCAAGAAGCCGAAGCCCTCACAAGGCCCCATGCAAAAGCATTTGATATGACAGGCAGGCGGATGGGGGGCCTTATCAGTGTTGCCCCAGAAGGTCTTGCAACAGATGCAGATTTACTCAGTTGGATCGCTATGGCCCGTACTTTTGTGGAGGCCCTGCCGCCAAAAATCAAAAAACCTAAGGCACCCCCTAAACCGAGGAAGTCTCTATGATGTTTCCTGCCGAAGGGGTGATGTTTTTAAAGGACCTGTGCAAAAACAATAATAAAATCTGGTTTCAAAAAAATAAAAAACCATATGAATGCACGGTTAAAGAGCCGGCAAAGAGGCTTGCTTCACTTATAGCCCACGATCTTGAAGCCGAGCTTCGGGTTCCTATCCAGCATAAAGTCTTTCGTATCAATAGGGACCTCAGGTTTTCAAAAGACAAAACCCCCTATAACACACATATAAGGTTTTCTTTTTGGTCACGCGGCAATACCACGCCAAAAGAAATGCCGGCGTTTCATATATCTATTGAACCCGAATATTGGATAGCAGGGGCTGGCTGCCTTCAAATGTGCCCCGTTATGTTATCAAAATTTCGGACGGCCCTAAAAGATACAGAGAAAGTCCGCTCACTGAATAACCTTATTACCACCGCTCAAAAAGCCGGGGCTTACCTTGATGATCCTGAGTTGAAACGTGTCCCCGTGGGGGTTAGAGTCGATCATCCAGAAGCCGTTCACTTTCGTAGAAAAAGTCTCATTGCCTGGTGCCGGTCTCCCTATGCGGCCCACGATCTTCATTCACACGAAATACAAAAAATCACTAGCCAAATAACCCCGGTCTATAGGTGGCTCATAAACCTACAATAATATTTCAGCCCCTCTAGGACGATCAGCAGACAGTGTCAAAACCAGCGAGGATATTATGTCTAAAGAATTTACTACCCGCCTAACTGAAACCGTTACAACCTACCGTGTTAGCACTTTGCTTGTTTGCCTTTTGCTCGTAGCTTACATTGCCTCTTTCGCGCGCTTTCTCCAACCAAGCTTAACATATCAAGATATGTTAAGTCCCACCTTCCCGCCTCTTATTGCATATGAAAATATTCAAAATGAATATACCCGTGATGACAACATTCAAGTGGTTGTTGCCCCAAAAAACGGTGATGTCTTTACCCAGAAAACACTATCCCTCGTACATATTTTAACAGAGAAATTATGGGAAACACCCTATTCTGTCCGGGTAGATTCTCTCACAAATTTCCAAAATACGACAGCAAACGGTGATGACTTAATTGTTGCTCCCCTTGTCGTATCTCCTGCGTTATTAACACAGGAAACCCTTGCAACCATACGCAACACTGCCCTAACAGACCCCGCCGTCCACCGCCGACTGGTTTCCAAAACAGGCCATGTTACAGCTATTAATGTTAGCATGGCATTTCCCAACATTGAGGTGAACGAGAAAATTGAAGCGGTTGCTTTTGTACGCCGCCTTGTACAAGAGGTAACAGCGGGGGACACAGACACAACCCTCCATATAGCAGGGTCAGTGCCGTTTGATGAAACTGCCATGCTTGTTACCCAAAAAGACACTGGTATGTTTCTCGTTGTTACCTTCATAATCGTCCTTGTCTTCCTTGGGGTGTTGCTCAGGAATATCTCCACCGTCATTCCCTCAATGTTTGTTATTTTATTCAGTGTTATCTGCGGCATGGCATTTGCGGGCTTCATGGACTGGAAATTAACGCCCATGTCATCCCCCGTGCCTTTAATGATCCTTATTCTCGCTGTTGCAGACTGTGTGCATATGATCACCGGTTTCTTGCAAAATATGCGGCAAGGCATGCCCAAAAAGGAAGCAATGCAGGAAAGCCTGCATATTAACTTTGGCCCCATAGCCGCGACAAGTATCACTACAGCAATTGGTTTCCTTACCATGAACTTCAGCAGTTCAGATTCACTCGGTCATATGGGGAGCCAAGTTGCCTTTGGCGTCATGGTTGCTTTTATCCTATCCGTAACACTTTTGCCTGCAAGCATATGCCTACTTCCCGTCAAAGTGCGGGTTAACACCGCCCAAAAATCCAACGCAGCACCCACATGGTATCAGCGGCTTGTTAGTTTCATCAATGCATCCCGGGGCCGCATCTTGGCGAGCTGCTTCCTCGTCGTGTTGTTTCTTGGCTATGGAGCCAGTCAAAACATCTTGAATGATAAATTCTTCACCTATTTCTCAAAAGAAACCCCTTTTAGGCAAGCCATTGAATTTACTGATAAACATATGGGAGGAACCTATAATGTTTCTTATTCACTGCATGCGGAAAAGGCAGGCAGTGTGAGCACCCCGGCATTTCTACAAAAAGCAGCCTTATTTACCGAGTGGCTCAGAACCCAGCCTGAAGTTATTCAGGTATATACAATCGCTGATACATTCAAGCGCCTGAATAAAGACATGCACGGCGGAGATACTGCTTTTTATACCTTGCCCGAAACGGATGAGCTCGCCGCACAGTATCTCCTGCTTTACGAACTATCGTTGCCCTATGGTCTCGACTTAAACGATCAGGTCAATTTTGACAAATCAGCCACCCGTGTGCAGGTTTCCCTCAAGTCCCTCAGTACCATGGAAATGCTGCGTTTTGAAAAAAGGGTCGCTGATTGGCTTGCCGCTAGCTTACCCACCGTTAAAACGGAGGGTTCCAGTGTACAAATTATGTTCTCGCATATGGCCCGGCTGGATGTGCAGGGCATGTTAAAAGGCACCTTTACAGCTTTACTTCTCATCTCTGGGTTGCTCGTTTTTGTTTTTGGGTCTGTGCGCCTCGGCCTTATCAGCCTTATTCCAAACCTGCTCCCAACCATCGCCGCTTTTGGTATATGGGGTCTATTTGTTGGAGAGGTTGGGATGGGCCTTGCCATGGTCTCTGGGCTTACAATGGGGGTTGTTGTAGATGATACAATCCATTTTCTGAGCAAGTATCAGCGCGCCCGGGTTAAACTTGGCTTTGCCGTTCAAGAGGCCCTCGAATACGCCTTTGCAAAAGCTGGCATCTCTATCATGGTGACATCCGCCGTCTTATTCGCAGGCTTTAGTGTCATGACCCTCGCCCAGTTCCGTCTGAATGTAGACTTGGGATTGATGACCTCTATGATCATCCTACTGGCCCTTCTATTTGACTTTATCCTGCTGCCTGTCTTGCTGCTTTTATTTGATACCCGCAGCACAACCCCAGTCACACAAAAGGCCTAAAAACGTAAAAACTGCGCTTTGACATATTTTACATACAAGAATGCGGCAACTACCCCACAGGCTTGCAATAGAAAGTGAAAATAATGGTGCTGCCGAGAGGAATTGAACCTCCGGCCTCTCCCTTACCAAGGGAGTGCTCTACCCCTGAGCTACGGCAGCATCTGGCGGGTGTAAGGAATAACCCTGTGCAGGGCGCTCTATTGCCACACAGCCTTGGCCGATGCAAGAAAAACTGTTGTCCGCTGTACAAATTTTGTTGGTTCCAGAAGGCGCTGCACAAAAAATGCAAACACCTGTTGAATTTAAATAACTATTGAATTTTCTGGCGTCTGGCGGCACCTTGCGCCCTATGGGTGATATTAAACATAATAAAAAGCCGCAGGAAAAGCTAAAGTCGGACGAAAAACAGGCTCGTCTTGCAGAAGCCTTGCGCCAAAATTTACGCCGACGTAAAGAACAAAACCGCGAGCGCAAAACCACCGACAAATAAGGGGGCTGGCTAGCCAGAGCCAAATTCTTAACCCCTCCAGCACATACAGGCTTGTCTGACAGCCGTCTGTCGCGTACAAATCCTTCACTTGATGGCTTTCAGGGGCCATAGTTATGCAGGTTTATGTTAGTACGGGGAGAGACAACCATGGCCGTTATGTCCGACAGATGGATTCGCGAAGTGTCACAAGCACATGGCATGATTGAACCTTTTGTGGATGGTCAAATCAGGGATGGTAACATTTCCTACGGTCTATCCTCATATGGGTATGACGCCCGTGTCGCCCCTGAATTTAAGATTTTTACAAACATTGACGGTGCGGTTGTTGACCCCAAGGATTTTTCTCCGAAAAGCTTTGTCGACCGCGATACGGATGTTTGCATTATTCCGCCGAATAGTTTTGCCCTGGCGCGGACTGTTGAATATTTCCGTATCCCAAAAGATATATTGGTGATTTGTCTGGGCAAATCCACCTATGCGCGCTGCGGTATCATTGTGAATGTGACCCCCCTTGAACCCGGTTGGGAAGGCCATGTCACGCTGGAATTTTCAAATACTACGCCGCTACCTGCAAAAATTTATGCCAACGAGGGCGCGTGCCAGTTTTTGTTCCTGCAAGGGAATGAACCCTGTGAAACAGCCTACAGTGACCGAGCAGGGAAATACCAAGGCCAAACTGGGGTAACTTTACCAAAACTATAGGGCACACTGGTGCAAAATTAAAAATAATCGATACGCACCGCCGCGCCGTACGTTAAACCAGCACTAATTCTTTCTTATCTCTAGCGGGCACGCATTATCCAACCTGACAAGACCCCACACCATACCCATGCCCAGAAACACTTTGACGCCGGCTGTGCTACTTTTCCCCAAATACGGGTTGCTCAATTGCGTCCATGTCAACCAGGCTGCCTTTCATACGTTCACTTCTAAACAGGCGTTTCCTAATTTTGGGATAGTCACAAACATCATGATCCAACCGCCCGCCAACAACGATACATTTCAAAAGCCCCCTGCCAGAATTTTTAAGTGAATGAGCCTCTCCTCCCGCGCGGTAGCCGATAAAATCGCCTGCCGTCACTTTGTGTACTTCGTCGCCTATAACAGCCTCGGCTTCTCCTTCCAAAATGTAAACACACTCATCTTCAAAATGGTGCACATGATATTCGGCAGAAAATCGGTCTGGTTGCAATTCAACGATATGAAAACCAAAACCAGTCAGTCCTGTCAGATCCCCAAGTGATTTATTCAGTCTGCTCGCACCATCATTAAGGAAATGCGTTTTATGCAGACCGTCAAAGTCCTCGATTTCCTGTCTGGTTACGATATATTTATCCATCAAATACTCCTCAAGTGCTTCTCTACACCCAGCTTAATGCGATAACACATATACCATGCTGCTCCATATGCCTGCCAAAATTATCTTCTTTCTGTCATACTCAGGTCTTCATTGCGCTTAACCTTCCATGCCTGTATGACATTCTTTAAAGATCAAAGGGACAATACTTGATGGAAAAACTGGTTATCAAGGGCGGCAATCGCCTCTCGGGGACAATTACGATTAGCGGCGCAAAAAATGCGGCCCTGCCTTTAATGTGTACTGCCTTGCTGACAGACGAACCTGTGACCCTCCATAATCTGCCCCGCCTTGCTGATATTGCTACACTCTCTGATTTGCTCAACCACATTGGTGCCACAGTTACAATCGCTGGTGAGCGGCAAGCAAACCTAGTTGGGCGGAGCCTCACGTTTGATGCCAATCGCATTGTTGATACTGTTGCCCCCTATGATATTGTGCGGAAAATGCGAGCCTCTATTCTGGTGCTTGGGCCCCTCGTGGCCCGAGCGGGTGAGGCCATCGTGTCTCTACCCGGCGGCTGTGCCATCGGTAATCGCCCTATTGATTTACACTTGAAGGCCCTTGAAGCGATCGGTGCACAAATCGATCTCGAGCAAGGGTACGTCAGAGCAAGCGCGCCGCAAGGCCTCAAAGGCGGTATAGTGCGCTTTCCCTTTGTGTCTGTGGGGGCCACTGAAAACATTCTAATGGCTGCTGCCCTTGCAAAAGGCACAACAACTATTGAGAACGCTGCCCGGGAACCTGAAATTACAGACCTTGCGATTTGTCTCAATAGCATGGGTGCAAAAATTAGCGGCGCAGGGCAAGAAACCATTACAGTTGAAGGTGTTGAAAAACTGCACGGCACCACACACACCGTGATGCCAGACCGAATTGAGGCAGGGTCTTATGCGGTTGCGGCCTTGATGACAGGCGGTGATGTTTTTCTTAAAAATGCGCGCGCAAATGATATGCAAGCTGTCCTTGATAAACTTAAGGAGGCCGGTGGTATCATTGATGTTTCAGAAGACGGTATTAGCGTTACATCCAGCGGTACCCTCAAAGGTTTCAATCTTGTAACACAACCCTTTCCTGGCTTTCCTACGGACATGCAAGCGCAGTTTATGGCCCTCGCCTCTATAGCTGACGGTGCCAGCGTGATAACCGAAGCTATATTCGAAAACCGCTTTATGCACGTGCCAGAGCTCACCCGCCTCGGGGCGGACATCACCGTGACAGGCGCGAGCGCTACTGTGCGCGGGGTGCGCTCCCTTCGCGCTGCACCGGTTATGGCCACAGACCTACGCGCCAGCATGAGCCTTGCGCTCGCAGGGCTCATCGCAGAAGGTGAAACCTCTGTTAATCGCCTGTATCACCTTGACCGCGGCTATGAGCATATGGAAGAAAAATTGCGTCATGTCGGCGCAGCGGTTGAACGTGTGCCCACTTAGCCTTACATTCTCCTTGTAAATTCACTAAATTTAGACAGGTACCCTATGAGTGCACCTTTAAAATTAATAGCGCAAACCGAAGAAGACCTCGCTATATTGTCCAGCTTATTGCAAGACACCACCATCCGTGTTGGTGATATCGCTTGGCTTCCTAAAGAAAAACGCTTTGCGTGCGTAGGCAACCGGTACCGCTGGGAAAAGAAACACCGCTTTTTTAAACCGAAAGGCGAGCGTGTCCGCACAGCTTTTCATCTCAGCGGCATTGAAAAAGTACAGCTTCATAGCGTGTCCCTATCGGACGCCGAAACGGTGCTTGATTTACTCAATATAGACGCGCAGAAAAATGATACTGGTTATAGCCTTATATTGAATTTTTCCGGGGGCGCTGCTATTCGGCTACAGACAGAAGCAATTGATGCAGTTGCAACAGACCTTAGTGAAAGCTGGGAAGCGATTGCCCGCCCCCATCATAACTAATCATGATGCACCTCTAAAATTAAAACTCCTCATTGCTAAAAGCCACTTGTTAGGACACCCCATGGAACTGAGCGAAAAACTGGTACTGGCCCTTCCAAAAGGCCGCATACTAGATGAGGTTATGCCGCTTGTTAGAAAAGCAGGTATCGAACCAGAAGCCGATTTTGATGACTCAAAATCTCGCAAACTTGAGTTTGATACAAATATTCATAACCTTTCCATCATTCGTGTGCGCGCATTTGACGCCGCCACCTTTGTAGCGTTTGGGGCCGCCCATCTTGGTGTTGTGGGTAATGATGTATTGCAAGAGTTTGGCTATTCTGATCTCTATTCTCCGCTTGACCTTGATATTGGCCATTGCCGTTTGTCGCTTGCCATGCCGATGGGAGAAGCCGAAGAAGACCCCAAAGAGTGGTCCCACATTCGCGTTGCAACCAAATACCCTAATATGACCCGCGAATATTACGCAGAGCGTGGTATTCAAGCAGAATGTATTAAATTGAACGGCGCGATGGAGCTTGCACCAAAGCTTGGTCTTTCACGCCGGATTGTTGACCTTGTATCAACGGGCGGAACACTACGCGCAAATCAACTGAAAGAAGTTGAAGTCTTAACCCATATTACCTCGCGCCTTGTGGTAAATCGCCCTGCGTTTAAAACACGGCCAAAAGAAGTAAGTTATTGGATCGACCGTTTCAGAGAGGCTATCAGTGATGGTTCAGCGGCTTAATACAAAAGATGCTAACTTTGAAGCAGCTTTCCAAGAACTTCTTAGCGCAAAACGCGAAAGCTCAAGCGATGTAAGTGCTATCGTTCGTGACATCATTCATGATGTAAAAATGCGCGGTGATGCTGCTGTACTCGACCTTACCAGTAAATTTGACCGCTTTGATGCATCAGCAAAAGGCATACAAATTACAGCGGGGGAAATTGAGGCGGCCAGTCAAAAAATTGATACCCCTACTATGGAAGCTCTACAGGTGGCCGCCCACAGAATTCGCACTTTCCATGAAAAGCAGATCCCCGAAGATCTGGACTATATCGATGATGTTGGTGTCCGCCTTGGGCAGCACTGGAAGGCGGTTGAGGCTGCGGGCCTTTATGTACCTGGCGGCACAGCAAGCTACCCTTCATCTGTGCTTATGAACGCTATTCCTGCATCAGTGGCAGGGGTTGACCGTGTCGTTATGGTGGTGCCAACCCCAGATGACACATTAAACCCCCTTGTGCTTGCCGCAGCAAAACTCGCGGGTGTCACTGAAATTTACCGCATTGGCGGCGCACAGTCTATTGCGGCACTTGCTTATGGCACTGAAACAATCCGCGCAGTTGATAAAATTGTCGGCCCTGGTAATGCTTTTGTTGCTGAAGCCAAACGACAAGTATTTGGTCAAGTTGGTATTGATAGCATCGCTGGACCAAGCGAAATTCTTATCGTTGCGGATAATAAAAATGACCCCCGGTGGATTGCCGCTGATCTGCTGTCACAAGCAGAACATGATACAGCCGCGCAGAGTATTTTAATCACTGATGATGTTAAATATGCTGAAATGGTTATCGCAGCTGTTGAAGATCATCTTTCTAGTCTTGACCGACGTGATATTGCGCTCAAAAGCTGGACCAACTACGGGGCTGTAATTGTCGTCGATACTCTTGAAAAATCAGTACCCTTAATTGACCGGCTTGCCCCCGAACACCTTGAACTTGCGCTCGACAATCCTTCTGGTCTTCAAGCAGAAATTCGTAATGCAGGCGCAATATTCCTTGGTCGATATACCCCTGAAGCAATCGGGGATTATGTCGCCGGGCCAAATCACGTGCTTCCGACGGCACGTACGGCGCGCTTCTCAAGTGGTCTTAGTGTTTATGATTTTCTGAAACGCACTACTTTTGTGGGATGTACCGAAGAGAGTTTGCACGCTATTGGGCCCTCAGCCGTACGCCTCGCCGAAGAAGAAGGGCTCGGTGCCCATGCACTTTCTGTTGCTATCCGGCTTGAGAAAACGAATAACTAACGCATGACGAAAAAACTTGTAGATGTAACACTGGATAATTCTACGATCTCGCGTTGGAGCGCCGACGTTGAACATGAGCGTCGCATTGCAATTTTTGACCTGTTAGAAGAAAATAGTTTTCACTTAGTGAAATCATCAGACGAGCGCTACCCCGGCCCCTATAAGTTACATCTCAGTGTGATTGAAGGCCGACTCTCGTTTGAGGTTAAAAATATTAATGATGACATCCTTATGGCCTTCCGGCTCGCCATGTCACCGTTTCGGCGCATCATTCGGGAATATTTCGCCATCTGTGATAGTTATTATGAAGCTATTAAAACGGCAAGCCCCTCCCATATTGAAGCAATTGATATGGGGCGTCGCGGCCTTCATAACGAAGGCAGTGAACTTCTTGCCGACCGTCTGGACGGAAAAATAGAAATTGATCATCAAACGGCGCGGCGACTATTTACGCTTGTTTGTGTTTTGCACTTGAAAGATGGAAGGGGGCCGCGTTAATGCCTGATATGCCTAAAAGTGTCCTCTTTCTATGCAATCAGAATGCTGTGCGAAGCCCTATGGCCGAAGCTCTTGCAAACAAACATTGTAAGAGGCGAGTGTTTGTTGAATCAGCGGGTCTTATTGCTGGGGCGCTTGACCCATTTTCTGTCGCAGCTATGGCCGAAGAAGGTGTCAATATAGAAGACCATGCAGCGCAAACACTTGCTGATATTGACCTTAGTGCCTTTGACCTTGTTATCGCTCTGACAGAAGAAAGCAGGGACAGAATAACTACCATGTTACGCCCTGACACCAAACTGGAATATTGGGCGACACCAGACCCGTCGGATGCAGAAGGCAACCGCAATCAGGTGATGGACAGCTATAGACTTGTCCGTGATCACCTTGAATGCCGAATCGCCGACCGCTTTCTATTCCTTTGACATAAAGTCAAACACGGCTGTTACTACTGATACATTTCAGCCATATAACGGGTAGTCTAAAGGCACCTCTGTGGCCTCAGACGCACAGTTATTGACATTCTTTTGAAGAATAAATGCCAAACTCTATTCAAAAAAGTTGCATTTCCACCATAAGAGCGGCATGTATGGGCGCAAATTTGAGCAGGTTATAGAACTATTATAACCACATCATGTAGCCATCACCCAAGGAGACCTAATGGCTAAAGAAGAAGTATTGGAAATGCGCGGCACTGTTACTGAACTGTTGCCTAACGCTATGTTCCGCGTGAAACTTGAAAACGATCACGAAATTTTGGGCCATACAGCTGGTAAGATGCGGAAAAACCGTATCCGTGTTCTTGCTGGTGACGATGTGCTTGTTGAGCTAACGCCTTACGACCTGACTAAAGGCCGTATTACATACCGTTTCAAATAAAGCCGCAAGCCGGCAAATGAGGGCGGCACCATGACGAGCGATCCCATGATGCCTAAAGCCGCGATAAAAGCAGCACATCCCCAAAAAACAAGTTTAATTCTTGCGTCTGCATCGCCGCGGCGTTTGGATTTGCTTGCCCAAATTGGCATTATACCTGATGCTGTTATCCCAGCAGACATTGATGAAACACCCTTTAAGGCAGAGCGACCTAAGTCTCATGCTGAACGCCTTGCCCGTGAAAAAGCCGCCAAGGTTAGAGAAAACCAAAGCGATGCCCTCATTCTAGCGGCAGATACAGTCGTTGCTTGTGGTATACGTATTTTACCCAAAGCAGAAGATGAGACAACAGCCAGACAATGCCTTTCCATGCTTTCAGGAAGGCGGCACAAGGTTATCTCAGGTATCTCACTTATAGTGCCATGTGGTAAACAATATACAAAGTCTGTAACCACAACGGTGATCTTTAAGCGCCTTTCTGCCCATGATATAGACTATTACATCAACAGTGGTGAATGGCACGGCAAAGCAGGCGGGTATGCTATTCAGGGGTGCGGTGCCCGGTTTATACGAAATATAGCCGGCTCTTACAGTAATGTTGTTGGCCTGCCGCTTTTTGAGGTAGGTGGATGGCTTGAAGCCCATATGGACACCTAAAACCAATGAGTGATATTTTTACAATTATCGAATCTGGCATTGGCCAATGGCGTAGTGCCGGCATTGACACTGACGGCCTACCGCTGACCCTAAATTTTCATGATGACGTTGCTATCAGTCCTCTGGAGGCCATTTTTGACGGGCGTGTTACCCGCGTAGATACAAATTTGGATATGGCTTTCCTTGACCTTGGTAACGGCCTAACAGGGGCGCTTAATTTTCGCCGCGCACGCTTGCTGGTAAAAACACAAACCCATAGCATTTCAGATTGTGTCTGCGAGGGAGACTTAATCCGGGTACAGGTCGTATCAGAACCATCCGCTCTTGAAAACAAAGCGCTACCGGTCACCCCTCGTCCTCGGATTACAGGCCGCTATGCTGTTGCAGAAACAGGCAAAGCCCGCCTGAATTTGTCTAAAGACCTGACACATAAACAAACAGCAGCGTTAAAGACTGCACTTGGTCCAGTTGTGACAGATGTTGCAATCATCATACGAGGCCGTGCAGGCCATGCGCCTGTTGAGGCCGTTGTACAAGAGGTCGTCGCCCTGCAGCAAGCCCTCACCACCAAACCTGATGGACCGCGCCTGATTCATACATGGGCGCCTGCTGAAAAGGCTCTATTGAGCCTTAAAGATGATAGCTGTGATATTGTCGCAGACGGCCACGCCACTCTTAGTACACTCAAAACAATATCAAATAAAATATGGCCCGATCTTACACCGCGTTTACAGCTTTATAAAGGCAACCATGCATTCGAGGAACTCGGTGTTGAAGAAGCCATTGAAGAAGCTCTTGCGCCGCAGATCACCTTACCGTCAGGGGGCTGGATCAATATTACGCCGACACCTGCCCTTACAGCAGTTGATGTGAACCTTGGGGGTGCCCTCAAGCATATGGCCGCCAATGAAGCTATTTTGCTTACCAATATGGAGGCGACGCTTGCTGTTGCCCACCATCTTGAGTTTCAAGACATTGGCGGCATTATTATTATTGATTATATAAATATGTCCTCCAAAGGCAGCACCCGCGAGTTGATGCATCATATTGAAACTACCTTCAGGGAGAGCCCTGTACCTGTACAACACACAGGACTTTCACAATTTGGTCTCGTGGAGTTTACCCGCAAACGCAGTGGCTTATCACTTCGTGACCGGCTTGAGCAACAGCATGCGCCAATGGCGCGGCCTGCAGCACAAGCTCTTACCCTCTTGCAAAAGGCCAAATGTCTCGGTACTGGCGCTGATCACGGGGACCTTATACTCGAAGCCTCTCACGCCACCCTCACTTGGCTTGAGGCCCATAGCACCCTCATAACGGCATTGAAAGAGGCAACCCAACGCACCATTGTGCTGGAAGCAAAAACGACCATAGATGCCTATATTCGGCCAGCAGATAAGCCAGCAGGAAAGAAAGGGGCATAAACGCCATGACCACAAACGAATCCATACCAAAAAACAAATGCCCCGAATGCGGCAAGCCTGCAACCTTTGATTTTCGGCCTTTTTGTACAAAACGCTGTGCTGACCTAGATCTCGGCAAATGGTTCAATGAAGAATATACTTTGCCTGGAGACAGTGAAATTCCTGACATAATAGAAGAGCAATAAATAGGAAAGCCACATGTGTGCATGTCTTTTCCCTTATATTCACACATGACATCAAAAAAATGTAATAGGTGCTGGACAGGGTGCTGATAATTGGCTAAAAGCCGCTTCGCACATCGGCAAACCCCGCCGGTAGTTATTATGTGCCCGGGTAGCTCAGGGGTAGAGCAGCGGATTGAAAATCCGCGTGTCGGTGGTTCAAATCCGCCCCCGGGCACCATTAAACAGCCCCGCTTTTAGTGGGGGTTTTTATTTGTCTCCAGAGTGCGTTGGCGCATTGCCTCTTCAAGCGCCGTATTTAACCGGGGTACAAGCTCCGTATGTCGCTGATGCAAATAAAGATAATAGTGCCGTGTTGCAAGGGGCTGCTCTGAAATTTCAAAAACGGTCTTTCCCAAATCATCCCATACAGCATGATATGCCGAACGCCGGTCAAGCACGACCAATTCAACCCTTTTATGCTCAAGCAGAGCAAAAAGTAACTCAATGCCCTCTAAAAAAATGCGGTTGTTTTTGTTTGGCAGGTTGCGCTGGATAAATTTTCTCCCGATTAGGGTGGCCACCGCTAGCTTTTGCGCCGCTGCAATTTCTTCAAATGAATTAATTTTTAACTCTGGGTTCCAGCTAAACACTGCAATTTCGTTTACAGAAACCACAGTAGGGACACGCACTAGGTTCGGGTGGTCTTCACGTATTTCTTCCACGCGCATGACATCGCCGTCAAGGACCCCTTTGTTCGCCAACATAAGCGCCCGTGCAGCAGGGACATCAGCAAACACAAACTCTACATCCAGTTCACTTTCCACCTGCTTTAGCAGAGACCAGACCGTGCCACCGTTCGGCGGTTCAATATACGGCGCCCGGAAAGCAGACCCTATCAGCAGCCGCTGGCTCTCTGCCTTGACCACACAGCTAATTACCCCAAGCATGAGAGATACAAGGCCTAACTGAATGGAATAAATGTGTCTTTTCATAATATATACTATACTCGCACCTTATGATTGGACGAGCTAACACTGGTAAAACACGTCAGTGGTAACTCTTTGCGGAGAATATTAGCACTATTAAGATATAAATTGCTGGAAATTTCATTTCAGGCAGTAAACATCAGGCTCATCTCATGTGTTTTTGCCAAATTCAGTCACCATAGGGCAAATAAGCAATGATATTGCGCCCTAGCCTCCGCCGCACAAAGTACGTATGATCCCTCTTTATTTTTAATATGCACTGGATGTTTAATATACACGGGGATGGGATCATGGATATTCGCTCAAAAAGCCGCCGAAATTTTCTGATTGGCAGCAGTCTTGCCACAGGGGCGCTCACTATGGGTCACGGGGCTGGGGCCAAGGCTTTATCTTCCATATTACCCGTTCCAAAGACAACACCAACCGCCCTTGCAAGAGATGAAAACTATTGGCACAAAGTACAAGAAAATTACACCCTTACAAAGGATGTTATTAACCTCGAAAATGGCTATTGGGGTGTTATGGCCGATCCTGTGTTAACGGCCTATAAAAAACATACAGACTTTATCAACAAACAAAACACGTATTTCGCACGCAGAGAGTGGCCTGAAACATACAGGAATATTCGGGAGAAAGTTGCTCATTTCCTGCGTGTTGATACCGATGAAATTGTGATAACCCGCGGCGCAACAGAAGCTTTGCAAGCGCTTATAGGGGGTTACAACAACCTAAAACCCGGTGACGCAGTGCTGTATGCAGACCTTGACTATAGAGAAATGAAAAATGCGATCCGTTGGTTAGAGGAACGCCGCGGCGTACAGGTCATTAAAGTTAATTTCCCTGAGCCTGCCACATGGGAAAATGTAACCGAAATGTATAAGCGCACCTTTGCCGCGCACCCCAATATCAAGCTGATGATGATGACACACCTTAATAATTGGACAGGCCTTATAAGCCCCGTAAAAGCCGTAGCCAAAATGGCACAGGAACGCGGCATTGATATTATACTAGATGCGGCTCATTCTGTTGGGCATGTAGACTTTGACATCCGAGACCTGGGCTGTGATTTTGTTGGCGTGAACCTGCACAAATGGGTTGGGGCGCCGATCGGGGCTGGTGTTATGTATATTAAAAAAGACCGCATCACTGATATTGACCCCTATATGGGTAGAGAGCCAGAATCCACAGAAATTTTAACCCGGATGGACACAGGGACAGCTAACTTTGCAGCCTATATGGCCATTCCTGACGCCATAAATTTCCACAATCAAATTGGTACAAAGGCCAAACAGGCTCGGGTAACATATTTGAGGAACCTCTGGGTTGAAAAAGTACGCGGGATTAAAGGCATAGATATATTAACCCCCGATGACCCCAACATGGTTGCTGCTCTTACGTCATTTCGGTTGAATAATGAGCTTTCAACGGAGGGTAACAACGCCATTACGCAGGTGCTCACTAAAAAAT
>Ga0316208_1000249_pt1 | contig 74613 bp, 74 predicted proteins | sample 3monopyrite_MG_FD_204944 | JGI IMG/M metagenome (GOLD analysis project Ga0316208, IMG submission 204944) | Microbial mat bacterial communities from mineral coupon in-situ incubated in ocean water Damariscotta River, Maine, United States -... | ecosystem: Environmental > Aquatic > Marine >... | reverse complement strand
TGATTTTCGGGAATTGAAGGTTTGGCAGAAAGCTCGGATTCTTAGGAATGAGTGCGCAAGTCTTGCTCGATTGAACTTCCCGAATGAAGAGAAATTTCGTTTAACCGATCAGCTTATTCGCTCATCTCGCGCTGTTACCGCTATGATAACAGAAGGCCACGGTAGGTATCATTACCAAGAAAACATACAACGATTAAGGATGGGAAGGGGCGAACTCGTAGAAACAATGGACCATTTTACGGTCGCTTTAGACGAAGGCTATATTTCAGAGGAGAGGGTTGAAGCTATGTTAGCGATGGCAAAAGAAGTGGAGAAAATGATAAATGGTTACATACGGTACTTGAAAAATGCAAAAGGGAAAGATGAGTAAGGAGATAAGAGACAAGAGATAAGGCTGGTTAGTGAAACCCTTATCTCTTATTGTCTTTATCTCTTATTCGTCTCAAACTGTAACTTCGCGCCATGGATATGATGATGGGAAAATCGCTGGTGATAGCGGTTGATTTTGACGGAACGGTTGTTGAGCATAAATACCCTGCAATAGGCAAGGAAATGCCATTTGCATTTGCCACACTCAAGGAATTACAAAAGCGAGGACATCGTCTTATTATGTGGACGTACCGTCACGGAGAAACTCTTGACGATGCGGTAGAACATTGTCGTAAGAATGGCATTGAATTCTACGCCATCAACAGAAGTTTCCCAGAAGAGCAATTCGACCCAAACGAGGCAAGTCGTAAGTTGGATTGCGATATGTTTATTGATGATAGAAATGTTGGTGGTTTCTTAGGCTGGGGAGAAATTTTTAATCTCATTCATCCAGAAGCAGCTGCAAATCAAGGACAGCAGGCACAGAAGCTAGGAAAGAAAGGATTATTGGGCAAATTATTTGGTGGATAAATGGCTATTTTAAAAACAAGAGAACAAATTGAACTGATGCGCGAAAGCGCTCTAGTTGTATCACGTACCTTAGGTGAAGTCGCCAAGCTAATTAAGCCAGGTGTTACTCCACTTAAATTGGATAAAGTGGCCGAGGAATATATTCGAAGCCAAGGAGCGGTGCCTGGCTTTTTGGGTTATGGCGGATTTCCAAACACGCTTTGTATTTCAGTAAATGAGCAAGTGGTGCATGGCATTCCTACCGATAACCAGCTGATAGAAGGAGATATCATCTCTGTTGATTGCGGAGCTATTTTGAACGGCTACTATGGAGATCATGCGTACACCTTTGCAATTGGGGAGATTGCTGAAGAAACCAAAGAGTTGCTAAAAGTGACGGAAGAAAGTCTCTATCTAGGTATTGAACAAATTCGTTCGGGAAATCGAATTGGAGATGTTGGGTTTGCAGTTCAGCAACATGCCGAAAAGTACGGTTATGGAGTTGTACGCGAGTTGGTTGGTCACGGGCTTGGAAAGCAGCTGCACGAAGATCCTGAACTTCCGAATTATGGAAGACGTGGAACTGGCAAAAAGATGAAAGAAGGTTTGGTTCTTGCCATAGAACCAATGATTAATCTCGGAACGGAAAAAGTTGCTCAATTGGATGACGGCTGGACTATCGTTACCCAAGACGGAAAGCCGTCCGCTCACTTCGAGCACGATGTGGCTATTGTTGGCGGAAAGCCCGAAATTTTATCTACGTTCAAGTACGTTTACGAAGCTTTGGGAATTGAAGACCCGTTTGCTAATAAGCAGCCGTTCTACGCAACCATCAATGCATAATTCAACATTCACCATTCATCATTCCAAAGCTTGTTCCACTACTTATTAAGAACCATCCCCCGTCCCATCCTCATTAGATTGAGCTATGTGTTCAGAATATTTTCTCCATTACTTTATGGTGGAGATAAGTATGAATGTCCTGTTTGTGAGGGAAAGTTCCGAAAGATGCTTCCTTACGGTTATGATGGTTCAGCGAAACGCGAAAACGTTCTTTGTCCGAAGTGCCTCACGCTAGAAAGACACCGTGTGCTTTGGCTGTACTTGAAAGAACAAACCGATTTCTTTACCCAGCCACGGAAAATGCTTCACATAGCCCCAGAGCAACCGTTTTTGGAAAAGTTCAGAAAGATGAAGCACCTCGATTTATTAACTGCCGATCTTTTTTCGCCTTTGGCAGATGTGAAGTGTGATATTATGGATATGCCGTTTGAGGATAACTCATTTGATGTCATCTTTTGTAATCATGTGTTAGAGCATGTTGCTGATGACAACAAGGCTATGAGCGAACTCCATCGGGTAATGAAAACTGGTGGCTTTGGCATTTTCCAAGTTCCTATCGATTACAAACGAGATACAACTCTTGAAGACCCTAGTATCACCTCAGAAGAAGACCGCGTAAAGCACTATTGGCAAAAAGATCATGTTCGTCTTTTTGGTTTAGATTATCCTTCTAAACTGGAAGCAGTAGGCTTCAAAGCGCAACGAATTGATGTGGCAACCGAAGTAGGAGCAGAACTCAAAGACCGCTATTGTCTGGGTGACTCGGACAAGGTTTATCGGGTGGATAAGATATAATCGGCTTCTTTCTCTATTGAAGTTGTTTAAAGTTTTGCAGTAAAAAGTGAAAATGAATTAATTTATTGGAGGACGAGGCATTTTTAAGAAGCATAGCCAAAGCTACGGTTGGAAAAAACAACGGCCTGTGCTGAGCCTGTCGAAGCAAAGTAATCCGAAAAAAGAATCATTTTTTAACTCGCTTAGGGGACTTTAAACAACTTCATTATTTAGCATACTAAATTCACTTTTTCACATGCTATTGCCAAAGGAAAACACCCTTCGTTCGCTTCGAGATTTGTACCGAGAGGTACTCGATTCTATGTACGATAAGGAAGAGGTTGATGCTCTTTGGAAGTATTCGCTTGCAGATAAGCTCAACATCAAGGTCGAGCAATTCAAATTAAATCAACCATTACTTACCGAAAGCAATCTTAATACGATTATACCTGTATTGGAACGATTGGCAACGGGAGAACCCTATCAGTACATCATTGGAGAAGTAGAGTTCTATGGTTGTAAGATTAAGGTTGATAAACGCGTGCTTATTCCACGCCCCGAAACAGAAGAGCTGTGCGAATTGGTGCTGCACGAGAATGACACTACAAAGCCCCTAAACGTTATCGACCTCGGAACAGGTAGCGGATGTATTCCCATTGCCCTAAAAAGCAAAGCACCTGCATGGAAAGTAGATGGGGTAGAAGTAGACGAAGGAGCTCTTTTACTGGCAAAAGAAAATGCCGCGCTCAATAATACCGAAATCGGCTTCCAACAACTCGATTTGCTCGAACCTCAAACCTCAAACCTTAAGTCTTATCATGTCATTGTAAGTAACCCACCATATATTGCTGAAAAAGAAGCTAATATGATTAAGGATAATGTATTGGTTCATGAACCTCATCTCGCACTTTTTATTAAAGATGAAGACCCGTTATTGTTCTATCGTAAAATGCTTGATATAGGGCAGAAGTCTCTCGAAAAAGACGGTAAGTTCTACTTCGAATTTAATGAGCAATACGGCTCAGAAATGATTAAATTGATGGAGCAAAAAGGTTATTCCGATATTCGAATACTTAAAGACCTGAGTGGTAAGGATCGATTTGCTGTATGTATCAAAGAGTAAAGCTTGATTATCTATCTTTTGAATCCATCCGGTATTGGAGAAACAAACAGCCCGAACAGGGTTCTAGTTTTGTTTCGCTGACGAAGGAAGTGTCTCATTTCTTAATTGTAATTCTCTGTTTACTTATCCCCGTTCTATCATATTCTCAAGTTGGTCATGCCGTCTTTCCTTCTAAAGAAGAAGTTGGTAGCTTAAACACGATTGAAATGGCAGAAGTAGATACCTCCATCATCGAACCGCTAACAATCGAGACGGTTGAAGCTGAATTGGCCTATTTGAAGGAAAAATACCGTAAAGATTACAAGGTGCTTATTGGTTTGGATAATCATTATACCGCATTTTTCGGTCAGAACACTCACTTCTGGGGCGCCAAGCTGGGATTAGAATTGTTTCAAGGCTACCGAATGGGGTTTGGCGCTTACTACATGCCAAAGAAAATAGCTATTACCCCTGTTTTGTTGGAAGGAGCAAAAGATACCACATATCGCAAATTCAGCATGCATTATTACAATACGTTTATGGAGTTCATTTTTATTCGAAATTTCCGCTGGGAATTGGCTTTGCCATTCAGCTTAGGCTATGGCATTGCCGAAGTTGAACGCTGGCAATATCCTACAACCGGTCTAAGACCAACAGATGGCAAATGGATTCCGGGGAAAGACATCGGTATGTTTGTGGGTAATTTTGCACTAAATGCCCACTACAAGATTTTTAGCTGGGTTGGACTAGGGTTCGGAATCGGATGGAGACAAATGATAGGCGGAAATGAAGAGGTTCAGCGCAATATGAGTGGTGCCACGCTGGCTTATAAGATTAAGATATTCCCACATTATTTGTATCGGTCACTATTCAAAAAAGAGAAAATTCTCGAAGAAAAAGGCGATTATCGTTGGAAGAAATACATGAAGAAGAATTTGAAGCGATTGAAGGGGGAAATGAAGAGATGAGGTGATGCAGGAGTGAGTGGTAAGTGATAAGGATTGAGTAAAAAGCTATCTATTCCCGTCATTGCTCGTAACGAATCAATCTCTTACAAGACAAATGATAAGGTTATGAGTTGATGAAGATTGAGACGCTTCCCTTCGATGAACACTCAGGGCAGGCTGTTCCTCAGCGAAACAAGCAAGTGCCGTAACGTTTTTCGTTTGTTTCCCTGGCGAAGAAAGGGTCTCATTGAAAGAAAGGATTTCCAAAGAATTACAATTTCTTTGTGTCTCCGCGCCTCAGCGTGAAAATCAATATGCATGAACCGAGAAGAAGCTAAGAACCGTATCGCTGCCCTCAGCGCAGAGCTCAACGAGCACAACTATAAATACTACGTGCTCAGCGAGCCATCCATTTCTGATTTCGATTTTGACCAGAAGTTAGAGGAACTCATGGCATTGGAAGTTGAGTTTCCAGAGCTATTGAGCCCCGAAAGCCCAAGTCAGCGTGTTGGCGGAACCATTACCAAAGATTTTCCAACGGTAAAGCATCAATATCCGATGCTTTCATTGGGCAATAGCTATAGCCAAGAAGAAATGCAGGAGTTTATGGTGCGGGTTTATAAAGACTTGGAGCGTGAAGTAGAGTATGTCTGCGAACTCAAATTTGATGGCGTGGCCATTGGAATTCGCTACGCGAATGGAAAAATGACACAAGCAGTTACCCGTGGTGATGGGGTTCAGGGAGATGAGATTACCGCCAACATTAAAACCATCCGGAGTTTGCCGTTGCACGTAAAGGCGGGCGATTATCCAACAGAGTTTGAAGTAAGGGGCGAAGTTTACTTCCCGCACAACAGGTTTGAGCAACTTAACAGAGACCGTGAGGAGATTGGAGAGCCACTATATGCGAATCCTCGAAATACGGCCTCAGGAACGCTTAAATCGCAGGATAGCGCAGTAGTGGCTAGCCGTGGGTTAGATTGCTTCCTGTATTCAGCCATGTCGAATGGTAGAATAACAGATTCGCATTATGGCGATTTAATGAAGCTGAGGGAGTGGGGGTTCAAGGTTTCTGAGCACACGAAGGTTTGCAAGTCTGCAGATGAAGTGTTCGCTTATCTCAATCATTGGGACACGGCTAGGCACGAATTAGGATTTGATATTGATGGTGTTGTTATCAAGGTAAATAACCTAGACGATCAAGAGATTTTAGGCTTTACGGCCAAATCGCCACGTTGGGCAATTGCCTACAAGTTTGCTTCAGAACAGGCGGTTACAAGGTTAAATAAAGTGACTTATCAGGTGGGTAGAACTGGAGCTATAACGCCTGTTGCCAACTTAGAACCGGTGCTTTTGGCAGGAACAATCGTCAAACGCGCTTCGCTGCATAATGCAGATCAAATAGCCAAGTTGGGTTTGCATTTGAGAGATATGGTGCAAGTGGAGAAAGGAGGGGAGATAATACCCAAAATTGTGGGTGTTGATTTGGCACAGCGCGATGGAAATGCTGCTGGAGTAGCGTACATTGATGCATGCCCTGAATGCGGAACCAAGTTGCTACGCAACGAAGACGAAGCAAAGCATTTCTGTCCGAATGAGTTGGGGTGCCCTCCTCAGATAACTGGAAGAATAGAGCATTTTATTTCTCGCAAAGCCATGAATATTGATGGGCTGGGTGCTGAAACCATTGAGCAATTGTACGAAGCCGATCTGATTGAAAACGTAGCTGATTTGTATGAATTGACTTATGAGCAAGTTATTGCTTTAGATCGTATGGCCGATGTAAGTACGCAGAAACTCATTAACGGAATTGAAGCCTCTAAGTCTATTGCCTTTCCAAGGGTACTCTTTGGAATTGGAATTAGGTTTGTCGGACAAACGGTAGCCAAGAAACTAGCCAAGCATTTTAAGAACATAGACGCATTGATGGCCGCCTCGGAAGAAGAACTAATTGCGGTAGATGAAATTGGAGACCGCATTGCCGAAAGCGTACTCAACTACTTCTCTGACGAACGTAATCGAAAAATCATTCAGCGGTTAAAGAACCACGGATTGCGGTTTGAAGTTGAGGAAAGTGGAGAACCTTCTTCCAATATTCTGGATGGAAAAACATTTGTTGTCTCTGGTGTATTCTCTCAATTCTCTCGCGATGAAATAAAAGCCGCTGTAGAACAGCATGGAGGTAAAAATGTTGGCTCCATTTCTAAGAAAACAGACTACGTTTTAGCAGGCGACAAAATGGGTCCTTCTAAACTCAAAAAGGCCCAAGACCTTGGTATTCCCATAATCTCAGAAGAGGAGTTTATTGGCATGATTGCAGACTAGGGGCACGTGTTTGCAAAAGCGTAACAGCGAGCAAAACGGGAGTGGAGGCCTACATTCCCAACTTCGGCAAGGACAAGCCAGAACGCGAAGGATTCATTTACAATGAGGAAGCCCTACTACGATGCCATGCACAATTGGCTGCAAACCAAGTATGCCAAGCGGTTAATGAAGAGGCGCGGCAGCACTGCAGAACCTGTTTTTGGAACACTCACCCAGTTCATGGGCATGCGCAAAGTGAACCCCAAAGGACTAAAACAGGCCAATAAGATAATGCTGATGGCTGGCACGGTTAACAACCTCAAAAAGTTCATGAAAAAACCATGGAATAACCACAAAGTGGTGAGCCTATCAATGGCAATTCCGCAAATTGACCTTGGGCAAGGTCTTTCTACCTTTTTGGGGCTTGTAACACCAATTGTACTTCAAAATGTGCTATAAAGAATTTGAATTATTTTTTGCTCCGATGATTTAAAAAATATGTTTATCTGCCTGTTTTTCCAAGATTGGGATTGCCCGTATCCGTACGGTCAGGCGGGAATTTTTCATCCCAGATTCGTATTTAAATTTGCCATATACGATTTGCAATTTTCAATATACAATTGGGGTGTAGAGGTGAAAATCACACAAATCGTATATCGCATATTGTCTATCGCAAATCCTTTCAGGGAAAGTAGCGGACAAGCGTATAAAAAAATTTAGGCACCCCGATAGCTATCGGGGCGGATTTTAAATAAATCGGGGTGAAAAAGAAACGAATTATATGGGGTATTCTGAAGTATAATTGGTATAAAAAGACCCTTAGGCCTGCATTATCGCCCATGTTGAGCATTCTGAGAGCCAGAACCGCAAAAAACCGTAAGGCCACCGAAGAGATAGCGCATTTGTTGGTGAAAGTAGATAGGTCTCTCAATCAGATTCCCTTAGAGGATATAGTGTACCTAGAGTCTGATGGAAATTACCTTGTTTTTCATTCTGAAAGTGGGCAGTATCGCTATAGAGCTACCATCACAAAAGTTATGAAGAGCTTGCCAAGCGAGTCTTTTGTGCAAACACACAGGACCTTCATTGTCAATAAACAGTTCGTTTCAGGTTTTGATAGTTCATTTGCCACAATTAATGGTGAAGTTGTTTAAAGTTATCCAGTAAAAAGTGAAAATGAATTATTTTTTTGGAGGACGAGACATTTTTGAGAAGCATAGCCAAAGTTACGGTTGGAAAAAATAACGGCCTGTGCTGAGCCTGTCGAAGTAAAGTAATCCGATAAAAGAATCATTTTTTAACTCGCTGAGGGGACTTTAAACAACTTCGGTGTGAATGTTCCAATTTTCAAAGGGCACAGGGTTGTGGTGCATGACGCGCTGGAATTTCTTGCTGGTGATTAGAAATGAGCGGAGTATTGAGATAGGTTGTTGTCTCAATGAACTGAACTAAGAAGAAAAATTGCTGTTGTCGGGTCTTACCAAAAATGCCATTTCTAAGTTCAAAAAAAAGGAGAACGTTAATCTTCTGATTACATTTGAGCCATGAGCACTGTGGTGAAGAGTAGTAAGCGAAATACCATTTCCGATGATGTACTACAGAGGGCCTATCGCCTGATGTGCACCGCTAAGGCGATGACTACGCTTTATGAGGAGAACGCAAAGGTGACGAGCAAGTATGTTCATGCCACATCTCGGGGTCACGAAGCCATTCAGATTGCGCTTGGATTGCAGCTCAAACCGCAGGATTTTGTAGCACCTTATTACCGCGATGATTCTATTCTGCTTTCCATTGGAATGCAGCCGCACGAGTTGATGCTTCAGCTTCTCGCTAAACGTGATGATCCGTTCTCAGGAGGCAGAACGTATTACAGCCATCCAAGTCTCAGAAGGGACGATATGCCTAAGATTCCACATCAGAGTTCGGCAACAGGTATGCAGGCCATTCCAACCACAGGAATTGCCATGGGCGTGCAGTACCGAGAGTTGATGAATTTGGATGTTGATATGCAAGACAAGCCAGTGGTGGTTTGTTCTATTGGAGATGCAGCCATCACAGAAGGAGAAGTGGCTGAAGCCTTGCAAATGGCAGTTCTTAAACAATTGCCAATTCTCTATTTGGTTCAGGATAACGAATGGGATATTTCAGCGAAGGCTGAAGAGATTCGAGCGATGAATGCAAGTGAGTATGCTAAAGGATTCAAAGGTCTTGAAATTCAATCAATTAACGGAAGTGACTTTACTGAATCATTCAATTCAATTGAGAAAGCGATTAAGACCATAAGAACGGAGCGAAGACCGATTATGGTTCATGCTAAAGTACCGTTGTTAAACCATCATACTTCTGGTGTTCGCATGGATTTCTATCGTACCGAAGAAGACCTAGTAGAACACGGAAAAAGAGACCCGTTTCCTGTTTTACACAAGCAGTGTCTTGATGCAGAAATCTCAGAAGCAGAACTCTTGGCCATCGAATCGGAAGCGAAGGAGTTCGTGCAGGCTGAATATGAGAAAGCACTCACGTTTGAAGACCCTCGTCCAGAGGATTTATTTGACCATGTGTTTGCGCCAACGCCAATAACAGAAGAGAAGGGCGACCGTGCGCCAGCAGGAAAGGAACCGACCGTAATGGTAGATAGTGCGCTGTTTGCTATTCGCGAATTGATGACTAAGCACCCAGAGTGTTTGCTTTACGGACAAGATGTAGGAAGAAGGTTAGGAGGAGTGTTCCGAGAAGCGGCAACATTGGCGGAAAAATTTGGAGACCACCGTGTGTTTAATACGCCAATTCAAGAAGCATTCATTATCGGTAGTACCGTTGGAATGAGCGCGACAGGATTGAGGCCTATTGTGGAAGTGCAGTTTGCCGATTATATCTGGCCAGGATTGAACCAGTTGTTCACGGAAGTAAGTCGTTCGTGCTATTTGAGTAACGGTAAATGGCCTGTAAGCTGCATTCTACGCGTTCCGATTGGCGCGTATGGTAGCGGAGGCCCGTATCATTCGTCTAGCGTAGAGAGTGTGCTCTGTAATATCAAAGGCATTAAAGTAGCCTATCCGTCCACGGGAGCTGATTTGAAAGGGTTGATGAAAGCAGCTTATTATGATCCCAATCCAGTTGTAATGCTCGAACACAAAGGTTTGTATTGGAGCAAGATTAAAGGAACAGAAGGAGCACGAACCATTGAACCAAGTGAGGATTACGTACTCCCATTCGGGAAAGGTCGTGTTGCTTTAGAAGCTGAACAGTCTAAGATTGATAATGGAGCAAGTGTTTGTGTTATCACTTACGGAAGAGGTGTGTATTGGTCGCAGAATGCGGCAAAGCAATTCAAAGGTCAGGTTGAAGTTATCGATTTGAGAACACTTCAACCATTAGACACCGAACTCATTTATGAGACGGTGAAGAAGCACGGTAAGTGCGTGGTTGTAACGGAAGAGCCTGTTTCCAACTCATTTGCGCAAAGCATTGCTGCACGAATCTCTGATAATTGCTTTGAAGCATTAGACGCACCTGTGAAGGTTGTAGGTTCCGAAGATATGCCGGCTATTCCACTCAACTCTACTTTGGAAGAAACCATGGTTCCTTCTAAGGAACGAGTAGGAGAGACTATTCAGTTTTTGTTGGACTACTAAGTCAGTTAATATAAAGCTGCTTAATGCGTTTTCTAGATCCCGGACAAAACTCGGTGTGGCAGTTCATGCACTGAGTAACCATGTTATTGAATTTCAAAACTGAAGCTGAATCGGAAGATTCAAGTTGCTTAATGGCATCAATGTAAGTTTCCGAAAACGCGTCAAACACTGGTCCGCGTACCGTTGGGTCGGTGGCAATAGCTGTGTGGATCCCTTCAAATCGTTTCAAGCCCGATAAAGACTTTCCCGCAACTACCAATTGCTTCAAACTATCCGATTCTGAGAACATATCCCGCATTAGCAATGCTAATTCAGAATCTCCATTCGGATTGATGGGTCTGTTGCTTTTCGTCTTAGACTGCTGTTCGCATCCAGCGCAAACCACAATTACTAAAAGGAAGAGAAGCGAATATCTCACAGGTCAATTCAGTTCAGATTAAATGGCACCCATTCCTAATAGAACGGAAAGGATGAGAATCATAACGGCAACTGTCCATTGCACAAAACCGAGAGTTACTTTCTTTAGCAGCTTTCTGCCAAAATAAGCGCCTAGGAATGCTGAGAACACAGCAGTAATTAGTATCGGAAGATTATCTTGAATATTTATCTCGTCCATGCGAGAGAAGTAAAGCCCCAACCTAGTAATGTCAATAAAGCTGGCGATAGTGATGCCGGTAGCGATAAACGCATCTTTGGTAAGTCCATAGCGAATTAGGAATGCGCTTCTCAACGCTCCTTGGTGTCCGCTCAACCCTCCGAAGAAACCACTAATAGCACCACCTACATAGAGCTTGTTCTTGTCGAATTCCAACTTCTTTAAAGCAGGAACAAGCTCAAATATGGCGAAGAATGCCATCAATCCAGCAACGATCAAATTGACTGCGTAAACTTCTAATTGATGCCCAAAAAGTTGATAAACGTAAATTGGTTCGCTAACAGAGAAACGGAGTAGGAGAGAGGCACCAATAAAAGCCCCAACAACTGCTGGTCCGCCAAAGCGTAAAACCACTCCCCAGTTAGCTTTCATGCCTACCAGTCCCATTTTAAAAAGGTTGTTCAGGAGATGCACTATTCCTGTGAGGGCAATAGCAACTTCAATCGGAAAGAAGAGCATGAATGATGGGGTGAGAATCGTCCCTAATCCAAACCCTGAAAAGAAGGTAAGAAGAGAAGCAAAGGCCGCTACTAGAGCTATTATTACGTATTCCATTATTTCTCTAACCCGCTAGTTCACGATTTTTTTCTTCCGCTGTTTCCACATGTGGCCATACAGTTTTGGGAAAAATACGAAGTAGGAGAGAGCAACACCAGCCAACGCCAAATTGATAACATTAAGTTCAAATTGGCGATGCTCCCAGAAGGTGAACATTATCATGAATTCCCCGAAAACGCCAATCGGATAAAGCGCAATGAAAAAGGTATATCTGGAGAATGTAATTGCCTTGATATTCGCTTTGCAAATCTCTGAGAGATAGTAAAGAGCTCTTACTATTTCCGTAATACTCCAAGCTATAGCGATTAGCATAAAACCCGTAACCATTGAGTGTGAGCTTATCTCAACCCACCGTTCAGCAGGAATCCAGAAAAAGAGTGAGACGATTAAAAATCGGGAGAAAACTTGCATGGTAGTGAGAAGCCAATTGGCTCCGGCTAATCCAAGCATAGCGTTCATTATCTCGAATACAGCTAAACCTTGCGCAATTGATAACAGAAGCAATCCAAACTCATCGAAATATAGCCCATGAATCAACGCATAGCCGAAGAAAACACTCCACGCCAAAAGCGTGATAACGTTGAATGTTATGAGCCAGATTCTTTTCATTTCTAGTATGTACTAGACCTTCAAGGTTTCTGAAACCTTGAAGGTCTTGGTTGGTTATTTCTTCCTGACAATTGCAGCCCAACCTCCGCCTTCAGCCATCGAAATGATGTATTTCATCTCTGAATTAATAGACCTCTCTTTAAAGTATTCGTAGTTGGTTCCGTCTGTTCTTGTATTCTCGCCATCTCGCCAAATTTCCATCTCAAATTGCCCCTCACCAAGGAAAGACAAATCGATGCTGATTGTTTGTGCTGCAGATCCTGTCAGTCCACCAATAAACCATGTATCATCATTCCTACGAGCGAGTAGAATGTGTTCGGCCACTTTTGCATCAAGCACAACAGTTTGGTCCCAAGTTGTGGGTACGGCACTCAAAAACTTCATGCATTCCGTTTCTTTCTCGTATGCAGTTGGCTCGTCTGCTAACATTTGTAATGGACTTTCAAACACAACGTATTTGGCTAGCTCATGGCAACGGGTGCCTTGGCTTTTCGGATGTTTAAAATTCATCTTATGCTTTTTGGTATTGCTGATGTTTTCCATGGCTCCGGGCGTGTAATCCATCGGTCCAGCCATCATACGCGTGTAGGGTAGTATCACATCGTGGTCAACAGTCAATGCCGAACTCCATTTGTTCCATTCCAATCCACGAACGCCTTCAAATGTGAGTACGTTCGGGTAAGTACGTTGTAAGCCCTTTGGAGGATGGCTTCCATGAAAATCAACCAGCATCAATCGGTTGGCAGCCTCCTGCGCCACTCGTTCGTAGAAAGCAATCATCGGCTGGTCATTCCGCATCATAAAGTCCATTTTTATGCCGGCCACTCCCCAATCAGAAAACTGCTGAAACGCAACATTAAACTGTTTCTCTAACGTTCGCCATACGACCCACAGAATTACACCCACGTTTTTACTGCTGGCGTATGCAATAATTTCTTGCATGTCAATGTCAGGCTTCACCTTGGTCAGGTTGCCAAGCTTATACCACCCTTCATCCATAATGATGTATTCTAACCCGTTTGCAGCAGCAAAATCGATGTAGTACTTGTAAGTCTGCGTATTCAAACCGGGCGTAAAATCAACGCCTTCAAGTTGAAGCGCATTCCACCAGTCCCAAGCTACTTTACCGGGAATAATCCAATCTGTAAGTTCCAAGCTGTTTTCCTTGGCCAATAACCAAGGCAAATGCGAGCCGATTAATTCTTGTTCATCATCGGCAATGCAGAACACGCGCCAAGGGTAGCTTCGATTACCATCAGTTTTGGCTATGTATGGTTTTGTAAAACCTACTGGCTCATATCTGTCAAACAGTTTGGCGGTGGTTGCTGGATACTTCGGATGAATACCAGAATAGCCTCCAGTGCCATCTGTTTGTAGATACATAGCCGGATAGTCGTGGAGGTCGGTCTCCGTAAAGAGGATTAGTGGCCCATTCTCACGTTGCCAAAGAATAGGAACATTGGCTTTGCTTCCTTTCTTCAATTCCATGCTAGTGGTAGAAATGTATTTGCGTTCGTTGTGTGAGTTAAAGCTGGTTTCTTTCGGAAACCAGACATTTGGGTTACCAGTAAGCTCAAACCCCATGGATTCTTCCTTAATCGTAACCTCACGGTCGAATGTGGTTTTAAGTCGATAACCAAAGCCATCGTCAAAACAGCGAAACTCAAGTCCAAGTCCGCTTTCAAATTCCAAAGAAAGTTGGTTGTAATGTTCCTTTATTTCGGCTGAACGGTAGGGAACCACGGGTTTCACCGTTCGGTTTACAGAAGAGGTAGTTTCCTTAGCTCCGAATTCCTTTTTTCCGAGCTGATTCTTCTTGCCAACCGTCATGCCAATAGGCTTGCCGTGCATAAGTAATTTACCATGGTGGTAAACACGATAAATCGTATTTGCACTTACCATTATCTCAACCTTTAACTGACCATCGGGCGATTTTAGCAGATATTCCTGTGCGGAAAGGTTTGAAGCAAACAGGATAATTAGAAGCGAAACGGCTAGAAATTTCATGAAGTTCGAATTTAGCCGCCAAGTTGACGAATAGTTCCGACCTGCACCAATATGAATTCACAAAAAAACTAACGAAAACTGCCGTAGCTAGACTTTGATTGAAGGATGTTTGTGGAGCCCTTATTGTTCGAGAGTACTAATCGAGATAGTTAAGCCACTTTTCTGATGAAATCGTCCTGCTCCATTGCTTCCCGCATTAGGGTACGAAGCCAATGTTCGGCACGAATAGGGGAGTCAAAATACTTGGTTTGGTATATTGAGGGGTTTCCTAGCGACAGGAACATGTTCCCGATAGTTTTTCCCAAAAAGGAAGTGGAAATGAGGGCGGTTCCCACAATCTTACCGCGAACATCTTTACCGCTCGCGAAATACTCACGTGCTTCCTGATCAATGTAGGTGATGTTTGAAATGTCGAACATTCCAGCACGGTAAGGCACGTCCTGATTTGAGAGCGTTTCAAGCGTTTGCACCAATCTTTTCGCTGATTTCAGATTCACCTCGGCTCCTTTCAATACCGTAACGTGGCTGATGTTTCCTGGTAGGACTGTAATCTCAGCAATGTCTGTAATTCCGCTCCTTTCCATCCTTTATCGGTTTCCATTTTAAACGGAGTGGAATGCAACTGGTTACTTCTTAAGGCTCTTAATCGACCAGCAACCTAGTTATTCTGCTAAGCAACCTTTCTACGGTCTTCTATGCAAAATTGTTCTTGAGTGTCTTTTGCTTCAAGCTTCTTGAGCTGATTCCTTACCCAATGTTCCGCTCGAATGGGAGATGAAAGCAGCCTAATTGGAAATTTTCTCGAACCACTAAGCGATAGAAAAAGATTACCGATGGTTGTACCTAAAAAGGTACTAGAGAAGATTGCTGCCCCAGCAACATGGCCTCGGATATCATTTGTAGTCGCGAAATAAGTTCTCGCCTCATCGTGTAGGTATGCAATTTTGGATATGTCGTAGATACCCGCACGAAACTTGACATCATCAGGAAGCATCTTATTGGTGGTTCGTATTAGCCGTTTGGCAGCGTCAAGGTCTATCTCTGCGCCTGTGCTTGCGGTTGCATGAAAAATGTTTCCATCGAACAATTCAATACTTGCAATATCTATTTCATACCAATTATACTTCAAAATACCCCATATAATTCGTTTCTTTTTCACCCAGATCTCTTTAAAAGCCGCCCCGATATCTATCGGGGTGCCTGAATTTTTTAAATATGCTTATCCGCAACTTTCCCCAACGGGATAAATATCACCTGCTGTTTTCATCAATGCCTGAAAATAAGATTGACCGCCTATTTTCAGTAATTGGGGAAACAAGCGGATAATCATTTTTTTAAATCATCGGAGCAAAAAATAATTCAAATTCTTTATAGCACATTTTGAAGTACAATTGGTATCACTCGTCTTTTACATAACACATCATTTTCAAATGCAAGTTCGGAATCAATAAGGCAATTTAAGCGTAGAAGGAGGTAGAATTAGACGAGTCTTTACTAATGCTAGTGCAAAACCGAAAAAGAATAGGATGAATCCATTGATTTCCGCGTTTCGTGTTTTTTCAATGAGTAGTTCTCACTAAGAAAACTATGCTGCGATGCTTTCCATTTCTCGTATAAGCCAGTTTTCCGCTTCAGGAAAAGAACGAAAGAGTTTCATTGGTAGATTACTGCTTTCTGCATACGAAATCATCAGGGTAGATACCACATTCCCTAAATGATTGTCTGAAACCAACGCAAGTGCTCTTGACCCACAGAGTTTAGAACCGACACTTGTAAAGTATGTCCGTGCTTCTTCTGTAATAAATGCGGTTTTTGACATGTCAAAAACCATGATTGTCTCTTCCGTGCTTCCGCCTTTCAACTCGTTACATTTTGCTACAAGTTGCTTTGCCATTTCCAAGTCAAGAATAATCCGACTCGAAGTTGAGATGGAGAGAAGCAGGTTATCGACAAACTTGATTGTCGCAAAATCTGTTCTTAACTTTTTCTGCATGATATATTGAATTTCAGTGTCACACGGGTTGCGTGAAAAGAAAACGCAATTTTGCGTAATCAAGTTACGTGAAACACGTAACTATCGACAGATGACATGTCGAAATTGCTCAGAAATAGGCATAAAGGAAAGCTTAGACGTGTGTAATACTAGTCCTCTTCAAATATTCCGATTTCGCCCAATATTTAGCTTTACCCGAGTCTTTGAAAATACGAATAGGATAATCTAGTTTACTCACAGTTAGAAACAAATTACCGATTAATCTAGAAACAACACTGTTTGAAACGAAAGCAACTCCTGCTGTGGTTCCCCATTCATTACATGTGTCTACCATAAAGGTTCTGGCATCCTTATCCAATCCCGAAATATTCGTAATGTCAATGATTGATGCATGAACGTCTTTGTTGGTCAAAAGCTCGATAGTATGAAAGAAATTTTGTGCATCTTTTAGAGTGATTTTGGAATTAGGGAATACGCGCGCATTTATAATCCCTTCTTCTCGCAAGCTTATCTCTCCGACTTCTAATCTTAAAGTTCTCATTTCTGTTGTAAACCATAAAAGTACCAAGTTCCCTTTCGGCAAACGAATGTTTTATGAACACAACACAACATTTTGGAATTATTAAGAAGCTACCCTTACAGAAAACTTGTAATACTCATTTTTTGCCCATTGTTGAGCCAAAAGTGGATCTGTAAACGTTTTAATAGGATAGCTAGGTTTGTTTACGGTTAAGAAAAAGTTGGCAACTATACGAGCTGTAAAGCTGTTGATAATAAATGCAACGGCTATCGTTTTTCCCCATTCATCGCTGTTTTTTGATAGAAACTCGCGAGACTCCTTACTTATATACTTTAATCCGGTAATGTCCAACACGGTTACATGCGGTTCGTTTTTAGAGAGGTACGCAACCATAGAATGGTAGTCATACGCCTCCTTAAGGTGTATTTCGGCACCACTAAACACCCTAGCATGCACGATACAATCTTCGCGTACCGTCACCTCGCCAATCTCGTTTCTTACCGTTCTCTTCATTCCAACTACGTATAACACATAAATGTAATGGATGGTTTACGATGATAATGTTCGAAAACTGTCAAATTCGGTAAATGACGAGCCTAGAATTTTCTGTTTTTAAAATTCAAATTGAACCAGAGGGTTTTATTTATTGACAAGTTTCATGCTTGCATCCGTAATTTCCTCAGGAGCATATTTTAAGTTTTTGCCCATAGTACCAGCAAGGCGCTTCCAAAAGCCTTCTCTTTCTGGTAAGGAAACAAAGTTTTCTATCTCAGCCCAAGTTGGGTCAATTGTAAGGTTGGTTTCTGGGTAATAGGCATGGAGAGTGTCGAAGATTGTTGGAACATAAGTCACATCAAGTTTCTTACGCTTAGCAAATGACTTTACCATTTTACTCTGAAACGGATCTGTTGCTACGGCAATGTTCTCAAAGCCTAGAGATTTGCCCATATAATAGGAGTAGAAAATATTCTCGGTTGAGTGTTCTGCTTGTTCTTCAGTAAAAATGTGCTCAGCAGGAATACCCAGCTTCTTAGCATATTCTGCCATTATTCTCGATTCTACGTATGGGGTGTAAACAGCGCTTCCCGAATAAATGATGTTTTTGGCGAGCCCCCTATTGTAGAGATGATAGCTCCATAGTACTCGCAAACGCATGATGTCACTCCAAGCTGTGTCAAACGGAACACCAGGGACAATAATCGCATCGAACGGCATTTTTGATTGAGCCTGCTCAAACGCCCTTCTTGTACTTCCGCAAGAAGCAATGCTAATGATTGCAATAACTACAAGGTTGAATGCCAGAAACCGAAGGAGCAACTTTTTCATTTATCAATAACCAAATTAAACACAATTTATTTTGAAAGCGGTGGGGTTGAGAACCGGTCAGGTTACCCGTAGCTACCTGGATTCTCAAACCCCTGAACCGCTTATTTCTTTCGCTTTATCATGTTCACGTTCCAGCCTAGCCCAAACGAAATTCGGAATTCGTCTAAAGCATAGTTTGTGCCCCATTCAGAGGAATGCTTGGCGTGTACGTATTTCAAGTTTGCCATAAAGTGAATGTATCTCCACACGTAGAAGTTGAAGCCTGTGGCTACCGAAATTGCTGGAGAAACCTTCAGCCTAGAAACTGAATATTCTACAGGGTTTTCAGCCGTTCCAACCGCTGGGTTTTTAGTTTGCACCAAACTTGCTCCCGGATGAAACCCAATGTATGGGTCAAACCGCTTGTACGGAAAGTGGTATTGGGCACCAAAGAATAGACTATGGTTGCGCTTGAGATAACCATCGCCTTGTGTATCTAAGAAATAAGAAATATCGCCTTTTAACGAAATCTTGTCTTCAAGGAAATATTCCATATCGCCTTGCAAATAGAGATTGGTATTGCCATCTGCAATTGTCCATCCGGGAGAAATGGTCATCTGAGCACGTACCAATCCTTTGCGAAGGATGTCTTCGCCAGTCAATTCTGGTCGGTTCTTTTTCTGTCCGAATGCCATGCTTGATGACAGCACAGAAACAATTAAAACCGTCATTGCGAGACCCCATTTAAGGGTTTTAAAAAACGGTAGTGCTGACGTAAATCTGGTCGAAGAGACCTTCAAGGTTTTAAAAACCTTGAAGGTCTGGTTTGGGAGAGATAAGGTTGATTCCGTCAATGATAGCACTTCGACTTTACTCAGTATGAACTTCGCGCGGCAATCTCCGTTTAGTATGAGATTACTTCGGCTTTTTTTGCCTCGTAATGACGTAGTTTGCGGCATATTGCAGGTTACCATAGGTCAGCGATTTTATAGTTAACACCAAGGGTGAATAACAAGTGCCCTTCAAGACTCAACCCTCCGTGGTCGTGGATAGCCAGAATGCCTTCAGATTCATGGGCTTCTACATGACCACCTAAGTGGAACATGTACTGTGCAACAAACGTGAGGTCGAACCGCTCGGTAATATTGAAATGATTTCCTGCGCCCACTTGGATGGCCGAACTCCAGCGTTCTTTCGAGTTCTCTGGGTTAATGTTCTCTGCCACTTTTGTATAATCGAAACAATGCCCCATAACTAGATAAGGCTTCAAGAATTTGGTGAACGTCTTATCCTTTAAGGGATAGTACATCACTGACCAGCCTACGTGAGCATCTTGTCGCTTACCCGTATTGCCAATGTTTGACGTTAGGTAATCAGCAAAAAACTCCATGTTGATACGGTCGTGAATCTGCAACCGAAATTGACCACCGGCACCAACACTTGTTCCTTGCCAAGAGCCTTGATTGAATGTGCTTATGGTGGTTCTCGTTCCGAGAGAGAAGAGTCCGCCACGATGATTTTTAAGCTTTAACGTTTCCTGCGCTGAGGTCAGTATTGGAACTAATAACATCAGCAATAAAAGAGTTTTTCGCAGCATGATGATGGAGATTTGGTTTGCTGCTTAAACCGCCATCAAAACCGTAAATTGTGCTTGTTAACGAATGTTAAAGAATTTGCAACATGGTGTTGCAGAGCAGCTGATTAGGTCTGTGGTTTCTTCTTCAACTTGACCAATTCGAGGTCTCAAAAAATCAACCATTTAGTATTTTGCACTATGCAAGTGGTTGAAGTAAAAACGGTAGCACAAGAAACCGAATGGATTGAGTTTCCATCCGTTCTCTATGCTAACGACCCAATGTATATCCGAAACATTGACCGGGAAATTCGGGACGTATTCAATCCAGAGGTCAACCGTGTTTTTAAGGAACCTAAGAGTGAGGCTATCCGTTGGATGCTGAAAAAAGAAGGAAAAGTTATTGGTCGTATAGCTGCTTTTGTCAATGGCCGAACAGCCGATAAGGAAAAGCAACCAACAGGTGGCTGCGGTTTCTTCGATTGCATTAATGAGCAGGAGGCGGCAAATGCGCTTTTTGGTGCAGCTAAAGGTTGGCTTGCATTACGTGGAATGGAAGCCATGGACGGTCTCATCAATTTTGGAGAGCGAGATAAATTCTGGGGAGTACTCATTGATGGTTTTACGCAGCAGAATTACGGCATGTTTTACAATGCTCCTTATTATAAAGACCTATTAGAAGGTTATGGTTTTCAGCTTTACTTTAAGCAGTACACATATGCGCGGGACATTAACAAGACCAAAGATTTTGAACCTCGCTTTTACGAACGAGCTCAAAAGGCGCTTGATAATCCAGATTTGAGTTTTCGGCATCTTGCCAAAAAGGATATGTCAATGGCGGCAACCTATTTTCATGAAGCATACAATAAGGCTTGGGGCGGTCATTCGGGTGTAAAACCCATGACCTTGGAGCAGTGCGAAAAGATGATGAAGAAGCTAAAGCCTGTTATGGATAGGCGTCTTCTCTATTTCGGATTTTATAAAGAGCAGCCCATTTCATTCTTCATTTCTATACCCGAATTGAACCAACTGTTTAAACACGTAAACGGCAAAATGAACCTGATTGGTAAGATTAAGTTCATGTATCACAAACTCACAGGCTCGTGCAACAAGGCCTTGGGCTTGGTGTTTGGCGTAGTGCCCGAATGGCACGGAAAAGGAGTCGAGAGCGCCATTGTAGTTGCCTTCAGCCAATTGGCGTGGGGCAAAGGATTGCCGTACGATACCATCGAAATGAACTGGTGTGGCGATTTTAATCCCAAGATGATGCACGTGTGCGAGCAGTTGGGAAGCGAGATTATTAAAACACACGCTACGTATCGCTACCTCTTTGATAGAGAAAAGCCTTTTGAGCGGTGCCCAGTAATTGGAGCATAAAAGCAAGACTGTCTAATTAGAGTTTAGTTCTTCTCTTCTAATACTTTTGCACCATGGGAAGACGGAAGAAAATGGTGGTTGAGAATGTCACCATCTTAGATATTGCAGACAAGGGACAGGCGTTGGCGCGGATTAATGATGTAGTCACGTTTGTGAAAGGCGTAGTGCCAGGCGATGTGTGCGATATTATGATTAAGCGCAAGCGCAAGAGTTACTGGGAAGGCCATGTAATGAAGGTGACGGAGCTTTCTCCCATTCGTATTGAAGCCAAATGCAAATATTTCGGTGTTTGTGGCGGTTGCAAATGGCAGAATTTGAGCTACGAGAAGCAGCTTGAGTTTAAGCAGAAACAAGTTGGCGATGCATTGCAGCGTATTGGAAAAGTGGAGGTGGATGCGTTTGAGCCTATTCTGGGTTCGGCCAATGTGTTTAATTATCGTAACAAGTTGGAGTTCAGCTTTTCGCACCGTAGATGGCTAACGCAGGAAGAGGTAGACAGCGGACAGGTGTTTGAGGATGTTCCTTCGTTGGGTTTTCACGTACCAGGACGTTGGGATAAGGTTCTTGATGTAGAGGAATGTCACTTGATGGCTGAGCCGAGCAATGGTATTCGGAATAGGGTTAGGGAGATTGCTTTGGCAAACGATTTCTCGTATTACAACCTGAACGCACAAACGGGTTTCCTACGCAACTTAATTGTGCGTAGCACGATGACGAATGACTGGATGGTTATTCTGAGTGTGGCGGAGGACCATCCGAATGCAATCAAACTGATTTTAGATACGCTGGCGGAGGAGTTTCCGCAGTTGACTTCTATACTATATGTGATTAACGATAAGCCGAACGATACGATTGCTGATTTGGACATTCAGGTTCATTCTGGCAACGATTATATTATGGAAGAAATGGAAGGATTGAAGTTCCGTGTGGGACCTAAATCATTCTATCAGACCAACGGTCCGCAGGCGTATGAGTTGTATAAGATTACTCGCGAGTTTGCAGGATTAACTGGTAACGAAGTGGTTTATGATCTCTATACGGGAACAGGAACCATTGCACAATTTGTAGCTAAACAGGCTAAGAAGGTTGTAGGAATTGAATATGTAGAACCTGCCATTGTTGATGCCAAGTTGAATGCTGAACTGAACGGTATTGAGAACACTTCGTTCTATGCTGGCGATATGAAGGATGTCTTCACGAAAGAGCTTGTTGCCAAAGAAGGTAACCCTGATGTTGTGATTACCGATCCGCCCCGTGCAGGTATGCATGGTGATGTGATTGCCAGATTGAATGAGTTGCTTCCTGAACGTATCGTTTACGTGAGTTGTAATCCTGCAACACAAGCGCGCGATGTGCAGTTGCTAAACGAGAACTACGAAGTGAAGAAGGTTCGCCCTGTAGATATGTTCCCACACACGCATCATGTGGAGAGTGTTGTGCTTCTTGAAAGGAAAATCAGAAATTCGAAATAAAGAAATTCGAAACGGATGTCAGAAGTATCTTCACTTGTTCAGTTCTTAGAGCGTTTTCGACACTTTTCCGCTGGTTTTTCAAAAGAGGGAAACGAGGCATTTGTCAAGAAGACAGAACCTATTATTAACGGTTACAAAACAGCTCGTCAACTAGATTTGGAGCTAGACCGCAAACAGGCAACTGGGTACAATCTCTTTGATATTCTCAACATAAGATATGCCGAAACTAAAGCTCATACACCTTTTTTGGTCAATCTGTTGAATCCGAATGGAAGTCATGGTCAACAGGATCTTTTTCTGACATCGTTTATCAACTGGTTCGTTCCCACAGAAAAGCGAAATAACTTTTTACTTGATGCGTCATCCGATTATTGGGTTAAACAGGAGCATCGATTCAATGATGGACAGATTGACATCCTTATTCGTTCCCATGATAGAAAAAGGAAATTCGGGTTAATTATCGAAAACAAGCTTTTAGCACCAGATCAAAACGAACAGATTGAACGCTACAATCAATATTTGCAAAGACTTCGATTAAGTTCAGACCAACTGATGATATTCTATCTGACGATTGAAGGGAAAGACCCTAAACAGTTATCGGTGAAAAGGAAAAGTCTTAAAACGATGAAAGAAATTGGACTTTTTCGGAATCTTAGTTACAAGCAGGATATTCTTGCTTGGCTGCAAACTCAACACGAGAAGGTTGAAGCAACAAAAGTTAGGCAGATCGTTCAGCAATATATTGATACACTTAAGACACTTTGAGCCATGCATATTGAAGATAAAGTATTCGACTTTCTAACGAAAAAGGAAAATTTCCAATCAGCCTTTGAAATCCATCAAAAATTCCCACAGATCAAAGACAAGTTGATTGTAGAATTTTGGATGAGAGTTGGTGAAGAAATAAAACCGTTAATCGATAATGCCAAATGGGAGTTTGAATTAGACGAATCAAATATTCTTCATAAATACTCTGGTCTCTACATCAATATCACAGATATTATGGGAGTGGGTTTCGGGCAACTGGCTGGAGGGACTGATTATGGTATTTGGATTGACGATAATGACGAAACGCTTAATAGAGAAAGGATTCTTGAATATGTAAGAACACTCCAGGGCTTGGAAGAATGGAATCAATCAGACATTTGGCCAGCTTATAAGCTGCTTAATCATGATTTTTCGGAAATCAGAACTCTGGTGGAGATAATACCTGAAAATCGAGACGGAGAAAACGGCACGGTTGAAGAATTTGCTAAAACACTTTTCGATTTTGCAAAGCAGTACGAAAAAGAGATTAGAAAAATGAGTAAAATGACCAAGACCAAATGATTTGGATTGTAAGGGTTTGCGGTACAAACCCGTGACGTGCACTAAACACCCCTACAAACGATATAAATAGCAAACCCCTACACATCTCATTATGAACTTAGACAAAGACTTCTGGAACAACCGCTACGTGGGCAACCAAATTGGTTGGGATTTAGGTGCGCCCAGTACACCGCTAAAGGAATACATCGATACGCTGGAGGATACGACCATTCGCATACTTATTCCAGGTTGCGGCAATGCCTACGAAGCGGAATACCTGCACCAACAAGGTTTTGAGAATGTGTTTGTGATTGATATTGCTCCGCTAGCGTTACAAGGTTTTTCTGAACGCGTTCCAACTTTTCCCAAAGATTATTTAATTGCAGGAGATTTCTTCGAACACAAAGCCGAGTATGACCTTATTCTAGAACAGACATTTTTCTGTGCTTTAAATCCAGAATTGCGTTCGGATTATTCTAGGAAGATGCACGAGCTGTTGGCTCCTAATGGTAAATTGTCTGGTGTGATGTTCAATTTTGAATTGACAGAGAAAGGCCCACCCTTTGGTGGAAGCATAGAAGAATACGAAGGCTATTTCGAGGAATACTTTGAAATTAACTCAATGGCTCCTTGTGAGAACTCTATAAAGCCAAGGCTTGGAAGTGAACTTTGGGTGGAGTTGGTACGACTGTAGAAACGCGATGCCTTGCGTCTGTGTATGAGGTACAATTCTGAGACACAATTCTGAGACACAATTCTGAGACACAATTCTGAGACACAATTCTGAGACGCAAGGCATTGCGTCTCTACATCATGATGGCGGTGCGTTTATTTTACGTGATACCCACTCACTTTCCATTCGCCATTTTCTACGAGTGGAATAACGGTTTCCATGGCTTCTTTCTTGTTTTCGAATACTGTAGCGTATTGCAAAATCACATACTGACCATCGGGTGCTCCTGGCATTTTGGTTAAGTAGCGTTGGGCTACCATGGTGCGAGATACCACTTTGCCGAGTGGTGCACGAACGCCTTCTACGCTCTTCTTCCAGTCGGCTTTAGCCACATTGTCTTGAAACAGTTTGGCGGCAGCATCCCAACTCTTGTTGTATTTGGTTGCGTCAATTAATGTAAGCCAACTCTCTACGCTTTCGAGCGCAGCTTTCTTTTCTGCAAGATTTTCTTCCGCTTTAACCGATTCAGTTTGAGCAGCCGAAAAATAGGGGAGGGCAACTCCCATTAATGCGACCAGAAAAATGCGATTCAAGTATGATTTCATGCTGATGAACTTACGATTTATTATTTCTCAATCTTTTTGTAGCTGGCCACAATACCTTTAATGAGAGCCGAACTGAAACCCGCATGTTCCATCTCATTCAGGCCTGTAATTGTGCAGCCTTTAGGCGTAGTTACTTTATCAATTTCGCTTTCGGGATGTGCACCGTTCTGAATAATAAGTTCTGAAGCGCCTTTCATGGTTTGACTTACAATAGCAGTTGCAGTTTTTGCATCAAATCCAACTTCAATTCCACCCTGAATCATCGCTCGCATAAAGCGAAGCACGTAGGCAATTCCACAAGCTCCAAGAATGGTAGCCGCCTCCATCAAGTTTTCATCTATGTAAAGAGTGGACCCAATTTTATCGAAGAGTTGTTTCATAGCATTACGTTGCTCAGCCGAAGCACCTGATTCACAAATAAGAGTCATGCTTTCGTTCACGTCAGCAGCGGTATTTGGCATGGCTCGGAAAATTGGTAATTCCTTTCCGCTCCACGAAGCCAAATTAGCAAGGGTAATTCCTGTTGCTAAACAGACCAATGTGTGTTTTCCTATTTCTAGAGAAGCGCTTATTTCTTTTAGAATAGGCTCCACGTTGTACGGTTTTACACCCAATACAACTACATCCGCTAGTGCAGCAGCTTCTGCGTTACTGGCAATTACAGTTACGCCTTTAGCCTGTAATCCACTAAGCGAAGCTGTGTTTCTTCTAGTGGCTATGAGGTTTCTCGCATCAAATCCATCATCCAATAATCCATTGGCAATGGTTAGTCCTAAATTTCCGCAGCCAATTATGGCGATTTTTCTATCCTTCATTTTAAAATTCTCCAGAAGGCGAATTTAATCAACAGAAAACGCTTTGCTACTGATTTGTTAGAACCCAATTCCAAAGCGCAATCCGCCCGTAATAAGAGTGGCGTTTAGCCCGCTTGTTCCGTAATATTCGTAAGTTCCATTCACATTGTCATAGAGGTAATGCAATTCAGAGTATTGCACATTTTTCACACCCAAATTGAGCAGAAGGCTGAAGTTTATCCTTCTTCTGGTGTTGAACCGAACGCCCAAGCCAACAGTTCCCATTACCCCGCCTCCATCAATCTGGTAGCTTCCACCATCTCCAAACCCAACATCTCCGGCCCCGCCTAACGTCACATTGTTGTAATTCAAAGGATGCGCATATCCTGCTTCGACCACATAAAACGGGGTGATGCGTGTTGGCAGAATATCTCCAGCATAATAGATATAGAGCGGTAGGTACACCCCTTGCAGACTGAAAGTGTTTAATCCATTAACTGCCCGGTTCAGTACCGACCCACCCAGCGCATCAAATCCAACTCCGATACCCAAGTGGCCAAATCGACCGAACTTATATCCGTTTACAAATCGCATTCCACCTTGCAGAGCCTCTGTAAGGAGCTGACCTTGAAAGAAGTACCCTTTCTTACGGGGTTCAAATGGTGTTTTTATCCGTTCTGCCCGCTGAGGCTTTTCCTTTGAAACTTGCTCAACTAATGACTGTGGAGCCTCTTTGGCAATCTTATCGACATCAATTAGTTGAATCGCTATGATGCTTCCACCCACAATCTGCACCTTGAGGCTTACGTTCGGTACTTGCTCTACAATTATACCTCTGTAAATACTGCCATCTTTAAGATAAACCACGTCCTCCGTCAGGTTTTGAGCATGAAGGACGAACGAGATGAGAACAAGAGAGATGATACCGATAAGTTTTTGAAACGTTTTCATAATTGCAGATTTAAGGCGTTGTTGCCAACATCAAAATTATACAGATTCTAATAAAGTTGATCGACCATTTCGAGGTGAGCAGAAGATTAGGTGTTAAATTTGATATGGTTCTGATGCTATTCAGAACAATGATGACATGAAAACAGTCTTTTTTTTCTCAAGCATGCTATTCATATCTGTCGGGTTCACTTGCTGTAACCAGAGTTCGGGTTGTGAAGAAGGAATGTCTGACCCAAATTGTGCTTGCTATGAGATATATGCTCCGGTATGCGGTTGCGATAATGTAACCTACAGTAACGATTGCTACGCAGAATGCGCTGGAATAACTGATTACACTATTGGAGTTTGCCAATGAATTGCGTTAGACGGTTTTATCTTATAATAATGACGGCTTTGCTGGCTACAACTAGCTGCACAAAGGACAAAACTGAAATTTGTTTGGAGAAAGGTTCAACTGCCAGTTTTAAGGTCAACGGTGATGAGTTTAGTTCGCTGGAGGAAAAAATCTGGTTAAAAAATGGCACGCAGCATTCGCTTCAGTTTATGCAACAAATGCCAAATGGAGACCAACATGTTATTATCGTGATTTTCAATGGTGATACAGTTGGAAACTATCCGTTGCAGGGCATCAATGGCACTCACCGCCTTTCTTATTTTGCTCCTGGTATAAACGCCACCACCTTTGAAACTACTGTTGTTGGTGGAATACTGGCAATTACCAATTTTGATAAGGAGCCAAGTTGTCTATCAGGAAACTACACGTTTACATTAGACACGCTCGAAATCTCAGGACAATTTCAAAGCCTACGGCCGAATTAGCCCAAACTCTTTCGCAATCCAGTAGGTGGAATGGAAATCAATATTTACTGAGAAAAGGCCATCGCTACCGCCTTGGTCTATTTGGTTTCCGACATCAACGGCAAGCACATGTCCGAGTCCATCGAATTCATAGAGCACCACTTTTTCCTCGGTGATACCTGACCACGAACTGCGCTTAACTTTTGGATTTTCTTGAAAGCTGTTTTGAATCGATACAGAATCGCGGTCTAGTTCATGTAAACCAGTCCATTGCTCCATTATCTCGTTAGCATTCTTCGGGTTTACAACTGGATCGTTGGTTCCTTGCAGAATAATCATCTTCGGATATTCTCCACGATAGCCTTCATTTGCCAATCGAACACGTCTAGCCAACTCCCACGGTTTTCTATCCACCCAACCGAGCATGCTCCCCACGCCAGAAATCACATTTCCGGAACCAAAAGGACTACCGGCATACGATGCAACCCCAGAATAATCTCCCGGATATAATGCCGCAGCAGTTACCGCCATGGCAGCGCCAGCAGAAACTCCGGTTATGGAAACTCGCTTGGCATCAATGGCATAGTTGGCTTTCATATATTCTACTGCTTGATGGATGGAAGCCACTTCGCCTTTGCCTAATTCGGTGTCTTTTCCATAGAACCAGTTGAAACAACGGTTGACGTTATTCGTGCCTTTCTGCTCGGGATAGGTCACAATAAAATCTTGTTTATCGGCCAGTTTATTCCAACCGCTTAGGCGCATCATACCGTGTGCATCTTGGTTACAACCATGCAGCACAACAACAAGCGGAACATCTCCCTCGGGTAGATTTTTTGGTATATGAACAAACAACCGCAGCTTGCCAGGGTTTTTTCCAAAGCGTTCTATCTCTTGCATGTTTTGCGCTTGGCAAGACAGAAACCCGGTAAAAATGAATAGGATGAAAAGAGAACGCCACATGGGATTGTATATTCAACGCCAAAGCTGGTAAAACTATTATGAGTGCAATAAATAGAGGATTAAAAATCGGAAAACAGTTGAACGATTTTCTTCGCGAGAAGAAACTGATTCCACATGGCAAGGCCATTTTTGGCAGTCCCCGATTGCAACGCTGGTTGTGCGGGTTTATTCAAGCGTATTGCGAACTGCTGAAATTGGATGAGGCAGAAACGCACGGTTTTAAAAGTGCTGTTTGCGTAACTATGTTTGACGGTACGCTCATAGGACAACAAATGGGATTGGATGTGCTTATAGATACGCAGCGTGTACTAGTAGAAGGCTCAACGGGTGAATACAACGAGCTCTTCTTCGAGTTTATGAAGATAGGCACTGCGGATGCCAAGCCACACTCAGAAGATGCAGACAATTCATTACTGATATATTCGCTACTGTGAGAAGATTATTGAGCATTTTACTTGCTAGCCTAACCTTGCAGGCAACAGCCCAAGTTTCGGAATCAGACGTTAAATCACTCCATTTTTATGATGGTACATTTCTCTTTAACGGCAAACTAGGCTCATATAAAATCAAGGAGAAAAAAGGAAAGCGTATTGAATCTACGGCTGAGGTTATAATTTCAGATTCTAGCCTGTTTTTCGGAGATGAGAACCCTGAAATTGGAATCACGGAGTTAACCCTAAAAGTGTCAAACGGGGCTAGGTTCTTTGGTGGTGGCGAACAGTTCTCTCACGTAGAACTCACTGGCAGAAAGGTTCCGTTTATAGTTGAAGAAAATGGTATTGGTAGGGGAGACCAGCCTGCAACCCGAACCGCAAATCTTGTGGGAGCAGGTGGGCACGAATGGACAACTTATTGTCCCATTGCATTAGTGCTTTCGACAGACAATAAAGCCTACTTAATTGAGAATGATTGCTACTCTGAAATTGACCTTACGGTGGATGGAGAGGTAACCTTTACCGTGCACGATAATCAGTTAAAATTACACGTGTTTGAAGCTAACTCTCCGATGGAACTTCTTCAGAAAATAACGGCTCATACTGGTAGAATGCCCGAATTACCCGATTGGACATACGGAACCATCCTCGGTATTCAGGGTGGAGCAGATAGAGTGAAACAATTGGTGAAAGATGCCCAGGCTTACGGCAATCCCATTTCTGCTATTTGGATACAAGATTGGGTGGGCAAAAAGAAAACCAGTATTGGTTCTCGCTTACGGTGGGAATGGAAACCAGACAATTCTACCTATCCCGACTTCAAACAGTTCTGTGCCGATATGAATGCGCAAGACATTAAGGTGATGGGCTACATCAACCCGTTCTTATTGGAAGAGACCGACATGACCAACAAAGCACTGGCAAAAGGCTACGTAATTCATAAGCCAGATGGCAGTCCGTACCTCATTCCGTTTGGTGGGTTTAAGGGTTACATTATCGACCTCAGTAATCCTGAAGCGTGGGAATGGACAAAGGGCATTATTAAAACCAATATGATTGGTAACGGATTGAGCGGCTGGATGGCTGACTTTGCGGAATGGTTGCCGTTTGACTGTAAACTTCATTCTGGTCAAGCCCCGAAAGATTACCACAACCGCTTTGCGGCCGATTGGGCCAAGGTGAATAGAGAAGCGGTAGAGGAAGCAGGGAAATTGGGCGAAGTTGTCTTCTTTTCTCGGTCAGGGTTTACTGGTTCTTCGGGTATTTCTACGCTCTTTTGGGCAGGCGACCAACTGGTAGATTATGGTCCCAATGACGGACTGGGTTCTGCCATTACTGCTATACTGAGTTCGGGGTTGAGTGGCATGAGCCTTAACCACTCAGACATTGGTGGTTATACCGCACTCAAGTTTCCGTTCTTTAAGAACTACCTACGAGATAAAGAAGTGCTGCAACGTTGGGTTGAGTTTGAGACTTTTACGCCACTGTTTAGAACCCACGAAGGATTGCTACCCTACGATATGGTGCAGTATTACACCGATAGCTCTACACAGGAATTCTTTGCCCATTTTGGGAAGATTCACAAAGAGCTACAGCCGTACTTCCGAAAGTTGATTAAAGAAGCTTCAGAAACAGGCGTTCCTGTTATTAGACACCCGTGGTTGGTGTGCCCAAACGACACAAACTGCCTCAATACCGATTACCAATTCTTTGTGGGTGATGACCTGCTTGTATTACCTGTTACCGAACGTGGACAAACTACCGTACGCGGCTATTTTCCTAAAGGTAAATGGGAACACTACTTTACTCAAGAAGTGCTAGAAGGTGGCGCTTGGCACGAAGTGGAGGCGCCTGTTGGGCGACCTGCGGTTTTTAGCCGACTATAGTTTTCCGTGCATGAACTATAGGAATGTGCTATTTTAGTAGCCTCAAACCCCTAGGTAATACATGAGTGAGAATACGAAGAAGGCGCATGCGTTTAAGAACGATGTCCTTGGAGAATGGGATGCAGTTGGATTAGCTGCCAAAATCAAGAACAAAGAGATAAGTGCCAAAGAAGCTGTTGCTGCTTCTATTGAACGAGCGAAAGCAGTCAATCCGCACATCAACGCAATTGTAACGCAATTGTACGATAGAGCATTGGAAGAATCCGTAAAAGGGCACGAAGGCCCGTTTGCAGGCGTACCCATGTTTTTTAAAGATATGTTGGCTGTAAAGGGTGTGCCTACCTATCACGGCACCACAGCAAACAAGAATACAAAAGCAGCTACTACCACAGACCCTATAGTGAAACAGATATTCGCTCAGGGGTTCATTAACCTTGGTATGAGCACCATGCCCGAATTTGGATTTACGGCCTCCACAGAATTTCATAATGCCAAGGCGACTCGTAATCCATGGAATACAGACCATTCGGCAGGCGGTTCTTCTGGTGGTTCTTCTGCCTTGGTAGCAGCAGGCGTTGTGCCTATAGCGCATGCAGCAGATGGTGGGGGATCTATTCGTATTCCTGCTGGAGCCTGCGGTTTAGTTGGACTAAAAGCCAGTAGAGGACGCCTGTTGCAAGCAAGTAAGTTTAAACGGCAACCAGTAGAAATTGCTATTGATGGTGTTGTAAGCAGAACCGTAAGAGACACGGCACATTTTTATGCAGAAGCCGAGAAGTACTACAAGAACAAAAGGTTGCCAGCGCTAGGCTTGATTTCAGGGCCATCCTATAGAAAGTATAAAATCGGCTTTACAGGCAATTCTGTAAAAGGAATGGGAGCAGATGCCGCCACCATGTTTGGTATGCAGCAAACTGCCAAACTGCTAGAATCTATGGGGCATGAAGTTGTGCCATTTGACCTTCCTGTGAAAGACCGTTTTGTGGAAGATTTTGCCAACTTGTGGAGTGTAGGCGGCTTCTATTTCCATCGTTATGGAAAGAAGGTGTTTGGTGAAGAGTATGAGCCTGCCGAGCTTTCTGACCTTACAATAGGATTATCTGAACGTTTCCAGCAGAATAAGGCCAAAACAATGGCTTCTATTATTCGGCTACGTAATTCGTTTCGCCAATATCGAAGAATGTTTAAAAAGTCGGGGTTAGATATAATTCTCACTCCTACTACAGCTCATGTTCCCCCAGCTATTGGTTATTTGAGTATGACCTTGCCATACGAAACGTTGTTTGAACGTATCCAAAATTGGGCATGTTTTACCCCATACCATAACGCCACAGGCGGACCATCTATCTCACTACCTGTTCAGCATTACCAAGAAGATGACTTGCCCATGGGAATGCTTTTATCTGCCAACCTAGGACAAGAATCTGTACTACTTGACTTGGCGTATCAGCTAGAAGCTGCCAATCCTTGGAAGAAGATTACCGATTGAATAGATTCTGGGTTTTGAGACTTAACAATTCGCTCCGAAAGGGAGCACTCTTATCGTGCATCTTGCGGATAATTCGTCCAAGTTTAGAATCTCGCGAATATTGGGCAGAGGAAGACAGTTCTCCTTATACTCTTGCAGAAGCCTTTGTGATGAGGTGGTTACCCATGAAATTAATTGGCAACTTCTATTTGAATTTCAATAAGCCACCACGTCCTAAGCGCATTTTTACTAACCGGGATGAAGCAGCTGAATGGCTTAAAACATTCTTGTAGCTCCTTTTCAATAATTCTTGCAGCACTAAAAGTATGTTTCCAACATACCATCCAACTAATACATTTGCCGTATGGAACAAAAAATCGGTTATGAACTGAAGTACTGTGATCCGCACAAGCATTTTCTCAATGTTGAAATGGTCGTGAATGAAGTGGAAGGTGAGGAGTTAGAATTTCAATTGCCATCGTGGAGACCAGGTCGGTATGAACTGGGTGATTTCGCTAAGAACATTCAAAAGTTGAATGCCTTTGATTCAGAAGGAAATACGCTCAAATTCAGTAAAAAAACAAAAGACCTTTGGGTGGTTTCTACCAATGGTAGCAACAGTATTGTTCTCAAGTACAACGTTTATGCTAACGAATTGGGCGGAGGAACCACCTATCTCGATTCTCATCAACTTTACGTAAACCCGATTAATTGCTGCATGTATGTGGTTGGTAGAGGAAGGGAAACTTGCACTCTACAACTTGATATCCCTTCTGATTGGAAGGTAGCTATTGGGCTTCCTGAAATTGGTACAAATACCTTTGTTGCAAAGAGTTTCGACCACTTGGTCGACTCACCGTTTATTGCAAGTAGTACACTTCAACACAATTCGTATGATGTGGATGGAGTTACGTTCAATCTTTGGTTTCAGGGAGAGTTTAAGCCTGAATGGGATCGTATTCTACAAGCATTTCGTGCGTTTACGGAAGTGCAGTTACAGGCTATGGGATCATTTCCGTTCACAGAATACCATTTCCTTTATCAGATATGCACGTACCCGATTTATCATGGAGTTGAGCATAATAATTCCACCGTAATTGTGCTTGGTTCCAGCTACGATATGATGGATAAAATCTACAACGGTTTTCTTGGTGTGAGTTCGCACGAGTTATTTCATGCGTGGAATGTGAAAGCCATCCGTCCAATTGAAATGCAGCCTTACGATTTTTCTAAAGAGAATTATTCCAATTTGGGATATGTGACAGAAGGGATTACAACGTACTATGGCGATCTTTTTCTCTATCGCTCTAGTTGTTTCAGTCAAGTGCAGTACTTCAATGAGCTCCATCAATTGTTTCAGCGACACTTTCATAATTATGGTGCGCTTAATCTTTCACTTGCCGAATCTTCTTTTGATACGTGGTTAGATGGTTATGTAAAAGGTATTCCAGATCGTAAAGGTTCCATTTACACAGAAGGAGCTTTGGTGGCGCTTATGCTCGATCTTTCTTTACGAAGAGATACAGAAAACCAGCGCTCGCTAGATGACGTTATGCGGTTGCTTTACGAACGTTTTGGAAAGACAGGTAAAGGCTATTCTGAAGCTGAATATCAGCAAATAGTGGAAGAGGTTGCAGGCAAAAGTTACCAACTGTTTTTTGATGATTACTACTACGGTATAAAAGATATTGAGCCCTATTTGACGGAAGTATTGAGTTATGTCGGCCTAGAAATCAAGAATGTTGCGTCACCGTTTTATTTCGAGGACTGTTTCGGTTTTAAGGTAGAATATATCAATGGTCGTTCTGCAAGAGTTATGGAGGTAGCGCCAAACTCAATTGCGGATAAAGCCAAGATTAAATGTGGAGATGAGATTTTATCCATCAACGGAATCCGAATTGTAGGTGACCTGAAGGAGTGGTGTAAGTACTTTCAGGAGGAAACTGTATCACTAACCATTAATTCTGAAGACGATACCTATGAGGTTGAGCTTACGCCAAGTGAAGAACGATATTATCGTTCTAGATGGGCAGAACCAATGTCATATCTTACAGAAGAACAAAAGTCAAGCTTTGAAGCTTGGACAGGGCAGAATTTGAACCAGGGTTAACCTTTATATGCCACTAGGCTAATTTCTACATTCACGCCCTTTGGCAGGCCTGCAACTTGCACGGCTTCCCTTGCAGGCGGTTGTTCATCAAAATACGCTGCATAAACAGAATTAACCGCTGTGTAATAGGCCATGTCAGACAAGTAGATAGTGGTTTTTACAACGTGAGAAAAGTCCATTTCTACCGCTTCTAGCACTGCTTTAAGATTAAGCATAACACGCCTCGTTTCGTGCTCAATATTTTGTATTTCCAATTCACCCGTTTCCGGATTCAATGCAATTTGTCCTGAAGTGTAAAGAAATTCGTTAACAACAATTGCTTGGCTGTATGGACCAATAGCAGCAGGAGCTTTATCTGTGTGGACAGTGGTTTTCATATCATTTGAATTTGCTGCTAAGATAGTTGCCGAGGGTAAATGCGATTAGCTTTGGCAAACCGATGAAAATCCTGATTCTAGACAATTACGATTCATTCACCTTTAACCTTGTTCATTATGTGGAGCAATTCTGCGATGATGTAACGGTGAAGCGTAATGACGAGATTTCGTTGGACGAAATAGAAGCGTTCGATGCCATCATACTTTCTCCTGGTCCGGGACTTCCGAAAGATGCAGGCATAATGCCCAAACTCATCAAACGGTTTGCATCCACAAAGAAGGTATTGGGTGTTTGTTTGGGACACCAAGCCATTGGCCAAGCGTTTGGTGCTAAACTCAAAAACCTGAATGAAGTCCATCATGGAGTGGCTATTCCCGTTTCGTTAACACAAACCAGAGAGGCACTATTTCAAGGTATCCCTTCAAGAATTGAGACAGGAAGGTATCATTCATGGGTAATTGATAAGGATACAATCCCATCAGAATTGATGGTTACAGCAACCGATGATGAAGGTGAAGTAATGGCAATCAGGCACAAGCAACTAAACGTTTGTGGCGTTCAGTTTCACCCCGAAAGTCTGTTAACTCCTGAAGGGTTGAAGATGATAGAGAATTGGTGTAATACCAATTATACTTCAAAATACCCCATATAATTCGTTTCTTTTTCACCCCGATTTCTTTAAAAGTCGCCCCGATAACTATCGGGGTGCCTGAATTTTTTAAATCATCGGAGCAAAAAATAATTCAAATTCTTTATAGCACATTTTGAAGTACAATTGGTATAACTCGCACTTAATCGAAGGAGCAGCATCAGTCACAATCAGTAATTTCGGCTTCTCAAGCATATCCAATGAAGATTAGAAAAGTACTTGTAGCCAATAGAGGAGAAATTGCGATTCGAATTCTCCGAGCTTGTGTAGAATTGAAATTGCGCACTGTAGCCGTTTACACTTTCGAAGACAGGTATTCTATGCATCGGTACAAGGCCGATGAAAGCTATCAGTTGGGTAACGATAACGAGCCCTTGAAGCCGTATCTTGATGTTGAGGAGATAATTAATCTGGCACTTGAGAAGAATGTTGATGCCATTCATCCGGGTTACGGGTTTCTTTCAGAAAACGAGGAGTTTGCGCGCAAGTGTAGAGAGAATGGGATTGTTTTTATAGGCCCAGAGCCTGAAGTAATGGCTCAACTAGGGGATAAGGTTGCTGCAAAGAAAGTGGCTAAAAGATGCGCTGTGCCAGTGATTGAAAGCAGCAATAAAGAGCTAAAGGATGTGAAAACAGCCTTGTCTGAAGCTAAGAGAATTGGATTTCCTCTAATGTTGAAAGCCGCATCGGGCGGTGGTGGCCGCGGCATGCGAATTATCCGCGAGGCTTCTGAATTGGAAAATGCGTTTAACGAAGCCAAGCGCGAAGCTGGCCGTGCCTTTGGAGACGACACTGTTTTTCTAGAGAAATTTATCGAGAATCCGAAGCACATTGAGGTTCAAATTGTAGCCGACAATGAAGGAAATACCGTTCATCTGCATGAACGTGATTGCTCGGTTCAAAGAAGATTTCAGAAGGTGGTGGAAGTAGCACCTGCTATGGGATTGGATCAAAATGTACGCAAGCTACTGTTCGAATATGCCATCAAAATTGCCAAGGCTGTTAATTATAATAACGTTGGAACGGTAGAATTGCTGGTTGACCCTAAAGGAGAGATTTACTTTATTGAAGTGAATCCACGAATCCAAGTGGAACACACCGTTACAGAAATGGTTACGGGAATTGACATTGTCAAGCTGCAGATTCGTATTGCAATGGGCTTCAAATTGTATGAAGACGAGATTTCGATTCCCGATCAATCTGCCATCAGCGTCAATGGTTTTGCGGTTCAATGCAGAATAACTGCCGAGGATCCTGAAAATGATTTTAAACCAGATCATGGGACCCTCATTACATATAGACCAGCTGAGGGTTTTGGTATTCGCCTCGACCCAGGAAGTGTTTATTCTGGGGTTCGAATTAGCCCTTTTTTCGATTCGTTGCTTGTTAAGGTTTGTGCACACTCGAGGACGTTAGATGGTGCGGCTCGCAAAATGACTCGCTGCTTGCAGGAATACCGTATTAGAGGAGTTAAGACCAACATTCGATTTGTTGAGAATATCGTTAACCATCCTGTTTTTAAGAGGGGAGAGGCCACGGTCAATTTTATTCCAGACCACCCTGAATTGTTCAAATTCGTAAAAGGACGTGACCGCGCAACCAAGATTGTGAAGTTTCTGGGTGAGATTACCGTAAATGGAAATCCTGATGTGAAATTCACTGATGATAGAAAGGTCTTACTAAAGCCAGTTGTGCCAGAATATCAACGTTTTGGTTCTTACCCAAAAGGCACCAAAGATTTATTGAATGAGCTTGGACCCGACCGGTTTAGTGAATGGCTGCAGAAGGAAAAAGTGATTCATTATACCGATACGACCTTTCGCGATGCGCATCAGTCGTTATTTGCTACTAGAATGCGCTCTTACGATATGCTTCGCGTGGCAGAAAGCTATGCCAAAAATCATCCCGAAATATTCAGTTATGAAGTTTGGGGAGGAGCAACCTTTGACGTTGCACTTCGATTCCTGCACGAAGATCCGTGGGAACGTTTGGCCGAGTTGAGAAAAGCCATTCCAAACACGCTTTTACAGATGCTCATCCGTGGCTCAAATGGCGTTGGATATAAGGCATATCCAGACAATATGGTGGAGAAATTTGTTGAGAAATCTTGGGAGACCGGAGTTGATGTATTTCGGATTTTCGACAGCCTGAACTGGATGAAAGGCATTGGCCCTTGTATAGAATATGTCCGCTCTAGAACGGAAGGAATTGCCGAGGGTGCTATATGCTACACTGGCGATATTCTAGACCCAGACCGTAGTAAATACACACTAGAATATTACTTGCAATTAGGCAAAGACATAGAGAATGCTGGTGCGCACATTCTTGCTATTAAAGACATGGCAGGATTGCTTAAACCGTATGCTGCAACTGAGCTTATCACCGCATTAAAAGATACGGTCAAAATCCCAATTCACCTACACACGCATGACACATCTTCGCTTCAACCAGCTACTTATTTGAAGGCCATTGAAGCGGGAGTAGATGTAGTGGATGTTGCCTTGGGTTCTATGTCTGGATTGACTTCTCAACCTAACTTTAATTCCATTGTGGAAATGATGCGTTTTCACGAGCGAGAACAAGCAATTGATGTTCATAAGCTGAACGAGTTCTCAAACTATTTTGATGCTGCAAGAGAATACTATTATCCGTTTGAAAGTGGTTTGAAAGCGAGCACGGCAAGTGTTTTTGAGCATGAGATTCCCGGAGGGCAATACTCAAACTTAAAACCACAGGCGGTTGCGCTTGGCTTGGCAGATAAGTTCGAAGAGATTAAATTGATGTATGCCGAAGTGAACCTCCTTTTTGGCGATGTGGTAAAAGTGACGCCTTCATCAAAAGTGGTTGGAGACATGGCACTTTACCTAGTTTCCAACGGACTAACAGTAGCAGATGTGCTGGAAAAAGGCGATACAATTTCATTTCCAGAAAGTGTTGTCGATTTCTTTATGGGACGATTAGGTCAGCCACATGGCGGGTTTCCAAAAGATCTTCAGAAATTGATTTTAAAAGATCGGAAACCATTTACAGATAGGCCAAATAGTCATCTAAAACCAATTGATTTTGATAAAGGTTTTGCCTATTTCAAAGAGAAGTTTGACACTACGCTCAAATTCACAGACTACCTCTCGTACCTCATGTACCCAAAGGTTTTTGAGGACTATTACGCTAAGAAAATGGAGTTTGGGGATTTGAGCAAGATTCCAACCGGCAATTTCTTCTATGGCATGAAACTTAGAGACGAAACGCTTGTTGAGATTGGAGAAGGCAAGAACATCATCATTGAATTGCTCTCAACTGGACCTGCAGACGAGAACGGAATGCGCACACTATTCTTCCGTGTAAATGGACAAACTCGCAATATTGAGGTGCTGGATAAAAGCCTAAACATTACCAAAATCGAACACGAAAAGGCAGATAAGGATGATGCCAAGCAAATGGGCGCTCCTCTTCAAGGAATGTTAAGCAGTATTCTGGTAAAGAAAGGGGCGAAAGTGAAGAAAAACCAACCACTCTTTATTATTGAGGCCATGAAAATGGAAACGACCGTTACCGCTTCTGAAGATGCACTTGTTAAAAGCATTGTATTGGAAGATGGTATATTGGTTGAAGCGGATGACCTTGTTCTTACTCTCGGTTAAATTTGAATATCAAGGATAGCATCAGTCTGCGGCAACACCTTTTCGATTTAAACAATGACCTATTTTAGTCATCGCATGAAACAAACTCTACTCATTACACTGGCTTTGCTTGGTGCAGATGTCTCGGCTCAAAACAGCATGAACCTCGATTCGCTGTTCAATTGGCGAGATGAAACCCTAACGCCTTCAGCTCAACATTTTAACACATACAATGAAATTTGGGGTTATGCAAAAGATGGTGCCGAATATGCCATTATCGGCAGCACCGAAGGCGCACATTTTTTTGATGTGACTAATCCGTCAGTATCAACCCAGGTTGCATTTGTAGAAGGCGCTTATGCCGGTGCAGGCGTAATTCATCGCGACTTTCATGACTTTAATGACTACCTGTACATTGTTTGCGATGAAGGTTCAAGCACACTACAAATTGTCGATTTGAGAGAACTTCCTGATACGGCAACACTCGTTTATGATAGCAACGAGTTGTTTGCTCGTTCGCACAATATTTTCATTGATACAAGCACAGCTCGCATGTACGTATGTGGAGGTACAATGGAGTTTGCTGTCTATTCTTTGGCAGACCCAGCGGCACCAACTTTGTTGTTAAATTGCCCTGCCGATGTGCCGTTTTGGAGTTCTATAGGTTATGTGCATGACGTATATGTGCGTGGAGACACGGCTTATTGCAATGCTGGAAACGGAGGTCTTTTTGTAGTTGATTTTTCAGACATTAACGAACCCCAAATGATTGGGTCGTTGAATACTTATGTACAAAGTGGCTACAATCACAGCGGTTGGCTTATGCAAAACGCACCTTATTACGCTTTTGCAGATGAAACCCACGGCACGGATGTGAAGATTACAGACGTGTCCGATATGGGCAACATAATTGTTACTGATACAATTGGCTCAAACGTCAATCCAAATTCAATCCCTCACAATCTTATTTATGCTGATGGCTTTTTATACATATCATACTATTTTGACGGGCTCTACATGTTCGATTGTACCAACCCATCTCATCCAAAATTGGTAGGATTATACGATACTTCCACGGAGTTGCATGTGGCAGGAGTTTACCGTGGATGTTGGGGTGTTTATCCGTTTTTGCCATCAGGGAATATTCTTGCATCCGACATGCAAACAGGCCTTTGGGTATTTGGCCACAATTTGGTGGCAAGTATTGAAGAGGATGGAGTAGAAGCCAACTCTTTCTCGGTCTATCCCAATCCTGTGTTAGATCGGTTGTACTTTCCTGATGCGAGTTCCAAGTTCAGCTATTTGGTATTTGATATGTTGGGACAAAAAGTACAAGCGGGAACTGCTTCCAGTTCCTTAGATGTTTCGGGCTTATCAGCAGGTCTCTTCACATTAGTTGTACAAACGAATGAGACCGAATTTTCTACTCGTTTCGTCAAGCAGTAGAATAATCCAACTCAGAATTTAACAGACTTTTATCAGGTTTTTTTCAGACCAAAGTCAATGCTTTAGTTGGCTTGTTGTGCTTTCTTCGCCATAAGCGATAACCACTCAAAAGTTAGAATAATGACAACAAAAGCAGCACCTAAAAAACATATAAACGAGTTGCATTTTGAGCACAAATTGTGGACAAGTAAAATGCGCTTCTATTTGGATGAAATTTCCATATTTGAAAATAGGCTGTCTGAGCTAGTTCAAAAAAACACGAAAGTTGAGGTTACATCAAACATTGAGCATTTTCAGAATCAGTTTATCCGCCAGAGGGAGGTCGCGCAGGAATTAGTGAGTAAAAGCAAAGATCACGAGAAATTCTTGGTTAATCAGGCTAAAAATCATCCGATAGCAATAGACCACGTGTTTTTTGCCGATCATGCCAAATTGCGAGCTGAGGTAGAAATATATGACCGTATTTATTCTGATTTAAAAGCAGCGTTTTTGTCCTTCCTTAAAAAGTGGATGTAATAAAATGGAAAAAGAAAGAAGTTGGTGAATAACCAATGCAATGCGAGGTTGGATGGTACCTCTTGCATTGCCGCCCTCTTTTCTTCGGGAAAGAGGGCTTTTTTATGCCTCAGAAATATTGAAAATGATTATTGGCAGAGGTCTGGCCAATCTGTTTTGGCTCTGCCATACCCTAGGTCAAGCGAACGTCTAAGGTCTTTACAACCACCGCCAGTATCTTCCATAAATCGCTTTAAGTGCCCGCGATGATAAAGTGCTTCGGCCAATCGGGTTTTCATGTAATCAGCCTTGCTACCTTCAATTTTCGAACCTTCGTAGTCGGCCAATACGTTTTTGATAGATGCCTTGTACTCGTGCATCTCCGTTAAATTCTCAGCAATTTCTACTGCTCTGTTGTAATCTTCCATTGCGGCAGGAAACTCAATCTTCTGAAATTTGATTCCACCACGCCCCACGTAAGCCTCTACAAAATTGGGGTCTATTTCAATTGCTTTGTCAAATGCCACTTGGGCTTCATCATACTTGCGCTGCTCTTTAAAATCAAGCGCAATATCAAAGCTTTTGGCAGCCTCCTCATACGGAGTCATCGAAGGAGCTCGCTCTGTGGTGTCAGTAGCAGCTTTGGCTTTAGCTTTAGCTTTAGCGGCAGCAATTTTTTCCTCTTTCGACATAGAGGACGGGGTTGCTGTTTCAGCATTCTGAGCGTAGGATAACACAGAATTTAAACAGAAGAGCAATAAGAAGATGTGCTTCATTAATTGTGTAATTGCCGTGCAAGATAATATTCTTGCCTTTATTAACACGCTCATAACGTGATGATTGAACACAATTTTGAACAACGCATTCTTAATAATTACTCCGCACGCGATTCCTGAGTGATTCGTTCAAATGATTTCTGCTTATTCAGAACGGCAACCGTCAGTTCGTAATCCGAGTATCGATAAATCTGGCTCTCCGAAAAATTACAGTAATTCATGAATTCAATTAACCTCGCCCCAGTGTAGTTAGTTATTCGATGAACGACATCCTCATTGAATTTGATGTTATTATACTCATTCTTTTTCTTTTTAGCCTCAAGCCTATGAAGCTCCTGTCTCATTTTAGCATCCTTACTAAAGTTGCCGTATAGGAACGATGCCGGACTTTTAAACAAATGCTTGGCCTTTTTTATTTCGTTAGCATCTTCTGTAATTGGAATTGTTCTGCGGTCTTTAGAAGGCCCTTGTATTCCGACAATTTTAATGCTTCCGTCATCCACCTCTAACTCCATAAATTTCTGCCGAAACTGTTCTTTTGTACCAAACGGATTTACCTCAACTTCACCAAGTTGATATTCGCGCTGAGCTAAGTTTACTTCAATAAAGTCAGCGGCAAATTCTTTTTCGGTGATAACAAGTCCTTTGGAATGATAACCTATGGAGGTAAAAACAAGGCTATCTCCTAAATGCACAGGTATTTTAAAAGTTCCTTCCAAGGAGCTAATAGTCGCAAGCGAATCAGTAATATTCATCACATGAGCGTTAGGAATATCCTCTAACGTAACAAGGTTTTTGAGTGCCCCCCCAAGTAAAATGCGGCTCTGCCCAAAGCCAAGATGAACTTGCAGCATAAGCATGGAAATTAATAGGAGACTTCTCATTGGCTGCGCAAAGAACGTTTTTTCGTTTCTATGAATTACCGTGCCAAACGGATTGATAGTGTCAATAATTGTTAATGATGCTGGCATTTTGCACCTTCGCTTCAAGCAACCCCAATAATGACACCACAACTTTTTACGGTAAAAGCCTTTAAGGATGCGAGCAAGAAAAATCTCCTTGGCAAAATCGCTTTAGAGAAGGATTCTTTAAAAATTGACCTTCTAAAGAATGGTGCTATCCTATTTAGGGGATACAACATACGTACTTCTGATGATTTTGAAGATTTGGCCTTGGCACTCGAATCTGGATTGCAGAACAATTATGCTGGAACATCACCTCGTAACAGTAGAACAAAGTTTGTCCATTCTGCTAGTGAATTACCCAACTACTACCCCATTACGCAGCATTACGAAATGAGCTTTCTACCTACCGCTCCGCGCTACCTTTTCTTTTTCTGTTATGTAGAACCAAAAGTAGGAGGAGAAACTCCTGTTTGTAATTTTCGAAAGGTATATGAGCAACTCGACCCCAATATTCGGAAGGAATTTGAGGAGAAAGGAGTGAGGTTGATTCGCAATTATTCTGGACCAAAAACGAAAGCAGGAAACGACATATTTCAATTGAAAAAGTGGGATGAGTTATTCAAAACCACCGACCGCAAGACCGTGGAAGAGGAGCGCAAGAAAAATGAGCTTACGCCAACTTGGTTACCAGACGATAAGCTGCGCTTGGTAAATGAAAGACCGTCCATGCAGAAACATCCCGATACGGGAGAAATGGTGTGGTTTAATCATGTGCAGGTTTTTCATCGTGAGGCAGCTGCTATAGAGTGCCATCATATTTTCAAAAGGAGGAAGGATTTTTATTCATTCCAATATATGGTTGCACTAAACACCATTACGTTTTTTAAACGGTTATTTAAAAAGCCAGAAAACGAAGCCATGCACATGATGTTTGCTGATGGAACAGAAATTCCCAAGTCGTATGTAGAGCAGGTTGAACAGCTTATTTGGAATAATCTGATAGCGAACCCGTGGAAGCTGGGCGATGTGCTGATGATTGATAATTTTAGCACCTCGCACGGAAGATTACCTTTTAAAGGGCCTCGTGATATTCTCGTTGCTTGGAGCGCGTGAGTAATTGTGAATGAACAAGTAAGAATTAACAATTGCCGTACAGTTTATTCGATTCTTAATTCATCATTCTTAATTTTTAACTAACGTACTTGGAACAAGCTATAAGTATCAACTTCGACCCGAACAGCCGCATGGCGCTCAACTACTTGTTGGCGTTTATCATGTTTGGGGTGGCGCTAGATTTGCAATGGTCAGACATTTCTCGGGCTTTTCGTAGACCAAAATCGACCTTATTAGGATTATTGTCTCAATTTATTCTCATGCCAGCATTTACGTTTTTGTTGGCCTATTTATGGAATCCGCTGCCATCCATTGCTCTTGGAATGTTTTTGGTGGCTGCTTGCCCAGGCGGAACGGTTTCTAATTTTATGAGTTCAATGGCCAAGGCAGACTTGGGTTTATCGGTTACGTTAACCGCTGTTTCTACATTGCTTTGTGTGTTCTTTACTCCATTCAATTTTGAGTTTTGGAGTGGGCTTTATCCCGGAACGCAAGAGTTGTTGAAGTCCGTTAGGCTCGATGCGTTTGAATTGTTTCAGACGGTTTTTTTATTCCTAATACTTCCTGTTTTCGCGGGTATGTTGGTTCGGGCAAGAAAACCGGTGTTTACAAATAGAATCACGAAACCAATCAAGAAGGTTTCTATGCTAATCTTCGTTGCCTTCATTACGGTTGCCTTTCTCAAAAACAAAGACAATTTCTTAATGTATGCCGAGTTGGTTTTTGGTTTGGTTATAATTCACAACTTGGCATCTTTCACACTTGGTTATCTCGTTGGTAGGGTTGGAAAACTCGGAGAGCCCGCATCGCGTTCAATTTCCATCGAAACAGGAATTCAGAATTCAGGTCTAGGTCTTGTTATTTCCTTCAATTTCTTTCCTGAAATTGGAGAAATGGCACTGTTGTGCGCAACATGGGGCATTTGGCATATCATCTCAGGAATGGCCCTTTCTGCCATTTGGTCTCGAAAACCTGTTGAGTCAATTTCTTAGTTACTCCAGGGTGTTGCTTCTAGGGTAGCATTTGTATAGAAATTCTCTCCGTTTATATCGGTAGTTCCAAAACCACCAACGAAACCAATAGTGGTACAATCAGCATTCAATATTTCATCCCTTCCATCTACAAGGCAACTTCCTAGGTGCAATGAATAAACCGTTTCATTCTGAAAGAAAATTGTCCGACTTTTAGGGGGCTAGACCAGCCGCGATGATGCTTTTTAAGAACAGAGCTGTAATGGCCCAACAGCCGATGATACAGGTTTTCGTAAACCCGGTGGTCACGCATTCTGTTGCCATCACTCATGGTCGATCGGGCAGGACTCTGAGATAGCCCAAGGTCATTTATAAACTTTTCGCTCATTCCTATCCCAGCAGATATATCGTTCAGGCTCAGGCATTTGGCAAGCTGTCCGAAAGTCGGGGCCACAAATTGGTCGTATGTCCGGTATTTGCTCGCTCCTTTGTCCGAACGGTGTTTATTGGTGCAACTGGTGAAAAGCCAGCGTGGTACCAGGTCCACTACTTGCTTTATCAATGGTCTGTCGGTATTTTTGTTGCGCCTGAAGAATCCCATATTTGAAATGTTTTTTGTCGAACTCAAAAATATGGGATTCTGAAGGCTTCTCCTTTCTACGACTTTCGGATGCTAGTGACGGCACTGGTAATAATGCGGGGAATCACTAAATTTTTTGCACTAAAATTTAGTTTGCTCAACTTGCATCAAAATAAAAGAATCATGCCTATTCGATACGTAAGTTCTCTTCTTTCAATAGTAATTCTGTTTTCTCTTGGCTCTTGCACATATACCACTGGCGAAGGACCGGTGGTGGAGAAAGGTTTTGCGAAAAAGCCCTTTCAAGGTGTAGATCTGGATGGCTCGTTTGATGTATTTATTAAGCAAGGTGCTCAGCAAAATGTTTTAGTGTTGGGCAATGAGAATATCATTGATAAATTAAAAATGGACGTTCTTGATGATGTCCTATACCTGAGTTTAGAACCAGGGACTTACCTCAATTATGACCTTGAGGTACAGATTACTGTTCCAATGGTTGAGTATATTTCACTTTCCGGCTCAGGAGACATCAAACTAGGAACATTCGTTGGTATAAACGAACTTGCTGTTAAGTTGGATGGAAGTGGGGATATTGAATCTGATGGTGTTCTTGAGGTTGTAAATACCGCCAACCTTGAACTGGATGGAAGCGGAGACATCGACCTTAAATTGAAGGCTGGCAATGTTAAAGCCTCCTTAGATGGAAGCGGAGATATTGATCTAGCAGGAACGGCTTCAACGCTAGAAGTGAGGTTGGATGGTTCGGGAGACATCAAGACATTTAAATTGGAATCACTGGTGACAGAAGCCTACTTGGAGGGATCAGGAAACATAGATGTTTATGCGTCCAAGAAGTTGAAAGCTACATTAGATGGAAGCGGAGATATCCGTTATAGAGGCAAACCAAAAGTGGAAGCAAGTATTGATGGTGCTGGTACTATAAAAGCGGATTAGCCTCGGAACTTGCCATTCCATTGTACAGACTATTTTTGCGCGCCTAAACAAGATAAGATGAGCGAAGTAAAGAACCCAACTGTATTTTTTGATGTAAGTATAGATCAGCAACCCGCTGGTAGAATCACATTTGAGCTAAGAGCCGATGTGGTGCCTAAAACCGCAGAGAATTTCCGTGCTCTTTGTACTGGCGAAAAAGGATTCGGGTATAAAGGGAGTTCATTTCATCGAGTTATTCCTCAGTTTATGTTGCAAGGTGGAGACTTTACCAATCACAACGGAACAGGAGGAAAGTCCATTTATGGAGAGAAGTTTGCCGATGAGAACTTTGAATTAAAGCACTCTGAACCCGGCTTGTTAAGCATGGCCAACGCTGGTCCTGGAACAAACGGAAGTCAGTTTTTCGTAACTACTATTGAATGCGCTTGGTTAGACGGTGCTCACGTGGTCTTCGGAAAAGTGAAGGAAGGAATGGATATCGTTCAGAAAATTGAAATGTGTGGTTCGCGTTCAGGCGGTACATCGGTTCCAATTAGAATTGACGATTGTGGTGAACTGTAGTAACTGCTTTCAAAGATGATAGAAGCCATATCTTTTATGTACATCAATTGGTTGAAAAAATGATGTTTCAGGAAAGAAGGTTTTACTTATCTTTGCGCTCCATTCTGAAAAACGAGTTATTATGAAAGAAGGAATTCACCCAGAAGATTACAGATACGTTGTATTTAAAGATATGTCTAATGATATATCTTTTCGTACTAAGTCTTGTGCTGCGGCCAAGGAAACTGTAAAATGGGAAGACGGAGAAGAATATCCGTTAATCAAGTTGGAAATATCAAATACTTCACATCCATTTTATACTGGAAAAATGAAGTTGGTAGATACTGCTGGACGTGTTGATAAGTTCCGTAACCGATACAAAACTCACCGCGCTTCTCAGGTTAGACCTGAAGAAGAGGAGGAAGAGAACAAAGAAGGATAATCTTGGAGATAGATTTTTGGAAGCCCTAACCACATTGTGGTTGGGGCTTTTTAATTTCGCACTTTAGCAACGTATGAACTATATCCTTTTTGACGATTCGCGAGAGAAACTGCTCCCATTAACTTTCACACGACCAGTTTGTGAGCTCCGTATTGGAATTCTTACGGTTAGAGAAAAGTGGGATGCGTATTTGAATACCACAAGCAGCATGCTCACCAAAGATTATTTGCAGGTAAAGTACCCGTTGGTTGCTACCACAGATAACATACTGATAAACGGAGGCGTTTGCCCTTCGCTAGCGTTAGTTGAAGCTATCGTTACGTTAAATGATGGTGAGAGATTAGTGAAGAATGGCAAACTAGTGGCTACTAGAATTGTAGGAAATGTTTCGGAATTTGATGCGACAATTATCGCTGGCAGAGAGTTTCAAGGTGAAATTTTAACAGTCGAAAACCCTTGGGATATCTTCTCTAAGAATGGCCTGGCGATTGAATCAGATTTTGAATTAGTAACCACTGGTCGAACCTCGCTAAAGCTTTCTGAAAGCAATACAATCATCGGAGGAGGCAAGATTTTTTTGGAGGAAGGCGCAAAAGCTGAGGCCTGTATTTTCAACACATCAAGTGGCTCTATATACCTTGGAAAGAATACGGAGGTGATGGAAGGCTCCATCATTCGTGGGCCATTTGCACTTTGCGAGGGAAGTCAGGTTAAAATGGGGGCCAAGATTTATGGCCCAACTACGGTCGGACCACAAAGTAGGGTAGGCGGAGAAGTAAATAACTCTGTCATTATCGGTTATTCTAATAAAGGACACGATGGTTTTCTCGGAAATTCTGTTCTTGGCGAATGGTGTAATCTTGGGGCTGACACCAACAATTCCAACCTCAAGAATAACTATGATGAAGTTCGGGTGTGGAGTTATGAAACGCAACGCTTTGCCAAAACGGGGCTTCAGTTCTGTGGTCTCATTATGGGAGATCATTCCAAGTCGGGCATCAATACCATGTTCAATACAGGAACAGTTGTGGGAGTAAGCTCCAATGTTTTTGGATCAGGATTTCCGCGCACATTCATTCCTTCATTTCAATGGGGTGGAGCGGCTGGATTCACGGAATACAATAAGCAAAAGGCCTTTGCTACCGTTGCACGTGTGATGCAAAGACGCGGTAAAGAGTTTGATGAAACCGAGAAAGCTATCCTTTCGTCAGTCTTTGAACTGACAAAGAGTTCGCGGAACTGACCTTTTGACCGAAATCGGTCAATTTGAAACTTCGGCACATTCGTTGACAATTCTCCGCTGTTCAACAAACTAATTTTGCACCCCTAAACCCCAAGTATATGAATGATCCGTTTGAGGATATTGTAGAGTTTTCGAATCTAATCGAAGAAGATTCGGAATTCATTCCGTTGTTGTCTCCCGAAGACGAAGCGAGTATGAATGCGGAAGAAATTCCAGAATTAGTTGGAATTCTTCCACTTAGAAATACCGTGCTATTTCCTGGAGTTGTTATTCCAATTACCATCGGTAGAGACAAATCTATTAAGTTGGTGAAAGATGCATATCACAGCACCAAGGTTATTGGTGTACTGGCGCAAAAAGATGTTGCTATTGAGGACCCGCAACCTGCGGATATGAATCGTATTGGTACGGTGGCTCGCATCATCAAAATGCTACAAATGCCAGATGGCAGCACCACTATTATCATTCAGGGAAAAAGACGCTTTGAGGTACGAGAAATTGTAGAGGTAGAGCCCTATTTTAAGGCAAGCATTACTGCGTTTGATGAGATAAAGCCAGCTCGTAAGACTAGGGAATTTAATGCGTTAGTAGATTCTTTGAAAGATTTGGCATTGAATATTATTCGTCAATCACCTAACATTCCATCTGAAAGCGAATTTGCCTTAAAGAATATCGAAAGTCCTTCTTTTCTCATCAACTTCATTTCATCTAACATGGATGCAAGTGTGGCACAAAAGCAGAAAATGCTGGAAGTTGCCGATTTGAAGCAACGTGCTACAATGGTGTTGGAACACTTGACCAAGAATCTCCAGATGTTGGAGCTGAAGAATGACATTCAATCAAAGGTTAAGGTTGATATTGATAAGCAGCAGCGCGAGTATTTCTTGAATCAGCAAATGAAGCAGATTCAGGAAGAGCTTGGTGGTAATTCACTCGATCAGGAGGTTGAGGAAATGCGTGCTAAGGCTGGGAAAAAGAAGTGGACCAAAAAGGTTAAAGAACATTTCAACAAGGAGCTGGATAAGTTGGGACGGATGAATCCGAGCGCGGGAGAATATTCTGTACAGATGAACTATCTCGACACGCTTCTTGAACTCCCTTGGGGCGAATTCACTAAAGATAATTTCGACCTGAAACGCGCAGAGAAAGTATTAGATAAAGACCATTTCGGCCTGAAAAAAGTGAAGGAACGAATTTTGGAGCACCTCGCTGTATTAAAGTTGAAAGGTGATTTGAAAGCTCCAATATTGTGTTTGGTTGGACCTCCTGGAGTTGGAAAAACCAGTTTAGGAAAGTCGATTGCGGAAGCCGTTGGCAGAAGCTATGTGCGCGTTTCTCTCGGAGGCTTGAAGGATGAGTCTGAAATCCGTGGACATCGTAAAACATACATTGGCGCTATGCCAGGACGAATTGTTCAGAACATCAAAAAGGCAAAGTCTTCTAATCCTGTTTTTGTCTTGGATGAGATTGACAAAGTGGGCACCGATTTTCATGGAGATCCTTCTTCGGCCTTGCTAGAAGTTTTAGATCCAGAACAAAATGGTGAATTTTATGATAACTATTTGGAAGTTGAATATGACCTATCAAAGGTGATGTTCATTGCCACGGCTAACAGTTTAGGAACGATTCAGCCTGCACTTCGTGATCGTTTGGAGATTATCGAAGTAAGCGGTTACACGGTTGAGGAGAAGATGGAAATCGCGAAGCGACACCTAGTTCCAAAGCAGATAACCGAACATGGCTTGAAAAAGTCACAGGTAAAGTTGAACAAGCAGACATTGGAGAAAGTTGTGGAGGAATACACGCGCGAAAGTGGTGTTCGTGGGTTGGAAAAAACGATTGCGAAACTTGTACGTAACCGCGCCAAGTTTGTGGCGATGGAAGAACCGAAAGACCCCAATATCACCTTGAAGGATGTGGAAGCAATCCTTGGGCCTCCGCGTATGCAGCGCGACCGATATACGGACAATGAATTTGCTGGTGTGGTTACAGGCTTAGCTTGGACATCAGTTGGGGGCGATATTCTCTTCATAGAGTCAAGCCTGAGCAAAGGAAAAGGCAAGTTGACCTTAACAGGAAATTTGGGCGATGTGATGAAAGAATCTGCGGTTATTGCGTTAGAATATCTAAAAGCACATGCTGATAAGCTTGGATTAAAACCTGAGATATTTGATGAATGGAATCTTCACATCCATGTTCCTGAAGGAGCAACTCCGAAGGACGGTCCATCCGCAGGCATTACCATTTTTACTGCTTTGGCCTCACTTTATACGCAACGTAAAGTGCGCGAGAAGCTGGCAATGACGGGCGAGATTACGCTACGCGGAAAGGTGCTTCCAGTTGGAGGCATCAAAGAGAAGATTCTTGCAGCCAAACGTGCTCATATTAAAGAGATTGTTCTTTCAGCCGACAATAGAAAGGACGTGGAGGAAATTGAGGCCGATTACCTGAAAGGGCTGACCTTCCACTACGTAAAGAACATGGATGAGGTGATGGAACGTGCGCTTTTGAAGCAGAAGGTGAAGAACCCGTTGAAACTGTCTTAGCCAACAGCTTCCCTGAGCGAAGTCGAAGAGAGTTTGATGGTTTCGACTGCGCTCAATCAAGCCGTTTTAAAAACCTGCTAGGTCGTCTTTACCGAATTAGCAAAGTAAACAGCCCCAACGGTAATCATAAACTGACCTGTTAGATAGAGTGCCATGTTCAGAATGGCGTCATATTCAAAGTCAACTACAAATTTGTTGATGGCAATAACCATGTCAGAAAGAATGAAAAGGATGGCTCCGATGAGTATCCAGTTGTAGCTTTTTGAATCCACATGAGTGTGGCGGACGGCAGCCGTAATTCCCATTATGGTGATAACGATAGTATAAGCCAATACCGGAATGAACAATTCGGCTGGAAGGCCATCTTTCATGTAATAGAAGAAGCAGCCAGTGATTGCAAGAAAGGGTAAAGCCATCATAGCCGATTTAGGAATATTGAGGGGTGAATTTGAGTCTTTTACGTTTCTCATAAAAGCGGCTGCGTAGCCCAAATGGGCAATCAGAAAAGCGCCCAGACCAACCACAAACAAAATGGGGTAGCGCTCATCAATCATCAAGGCAATGTCGCCTATCCATGAGAAAAACAGTCCGAATTGTACCGCTTTAGAGAAGTAACCGAAATTGGCATTAAGCTGCTTTCGATGAAAAATCATCAGCGCGACCATGAACAACGGTTTCACCACATAATGCACCAGTAGTTGGTCAAGCAGTACACTACACATGAACACGGCTACCAAACCGTAATATAGAATGGTAAATTTTTTAAGCGAGTCGAACATCTCTTTGTTTTCTAATGTGTTTCACTACACGGCTAAACCAGACGAAATTGATTAATGCGAAAATGGCCGAGCCACGCATGATGTCCATGAAAGCGGGATGCTCCCAAAACAGCAGTGCCACAATCAACGTGGCGAAAATGCGTGCGTACTCAGCTGGAATCAGCCATTTCTTATTCTCCATCAATCCTCCCGAAATACCGAGAGTTACCAGTAGATAAGACATCGTGGCATAGAGCGACAAGGCAGAGACACTGTCTTTTATAAGTAGCGCTGCGGAAGAAAGACCCAGCGCAACCAAAAAGACGAAGAACACATAAATGTGATTGTGGCGAAGCCCATCGTTCTCATATTTCTTATACGAAGTCAAATCAATTTCTTGCGGAGATTGAAGTCCGCCTAAATAATCTGGCTGCCAACCTGGAGGTTTTAGAAACACACGAACCTTATCAAGTCCTTTCGATTGTTTAGCAAGTTGCCAAAGGTCCTTCCAGTAATGAATATTTGCCCAAACGGGATTCCAACTGTTCAAGGGTGAAGTGATACCATAAACCACTTCTTCCTCTTCTTTTTGGAATGTGCCAAACATCCGATCCCAAATAACCAAACTACCCGCATGGTTTCGGTCAATATATTTTGGATTACTGCCGTGATGCACTCGGTGATGCGAAGGCGTGTTGAATATCCACTCAAGCGGCCCCATTGTTTTGATTGTGGTGGTATGAATCCAAAACTGATAGAGCGTATTGAACGAAACCATGGCTGCAAACATGATGGGGTCAAACCCAACTACCGCCAGCGGTAGATAGAAAACCCACGAAAACCATCCTTGAAACCAAGATTGTCTCAGAGCAACTGAAAGATTGTAATCCTCACTCTGATGGTGCACTATATGCGCTGCCCAAAGTGCATTTATTTCATGGCTTGCGCGATGGAACCAATAATAGAAGAAGTCAACACCCAGAAATAGGATTATCCAACTCCACCATGTGTTTTCAAACGTGAAAACGCGATGTTTATACAGATAGAGGTAGGCTAGAAAAAGCAATCCCTTAGTCATAATTCCTACTATCTGCGACCCAATACCCAGATTGATATTGGTAAGCGCGTCATTGAAACGATAGAGTTTCTTATTCTTCAGATAGCCGAAAAGCAGTTCGATACCAATCAGCAGAAAGAAGATTGGAATAGAGTAGGTTATGTAGCTGACTTTCATGCTTTAAAACGACTACAAGTCTTGAAGTGGATTTGCAACAAAAAACTGGACAAAAAGTTAAGGCTCATGCTGCCATATTTTGGCTTTGTAAAAAGTAATAGTATTCAGTTGGTGTCATGTAATTCAAAGCGGAGTGTGGGAATATCCTTTTAAGTGTGTAAACGTAGAAAGTTATTCTGATTTTTTTTGAGCCTTTATCAGCTCTTATAAAGCAGGTTTTCATCCTGACCTTTCAAGAACCCCTTTTTGGTATCAATAGTGATAGACCCGAATTCTTCCGTATCTCGATGAATGTTCGCTTTGGTTTTTTCTCCAGCGTTTATAAGGGTGCCGTAAAATACAACTCGGCCGTAGCCCAAAAATTTTGCGTTCTCAGAAATTTGGTTTTGGAGAAATCGTCAGTTCCTGATAATCCAAATTTGTCAGTGAGGCCTTTATTTCAACCCACTAGCATCCGAAACTTTTTTCAACAACGTGATACGATTTCTATGTCGAACTAAAATAAGCCTGTGAATCAACATTTAGCCAGAAAATAAGTCCTTTTCAAAGGCCAGTTCCGGTTGCATGGGCAGGGCTCTGAGATAGCCCAAGGTCATTTATAAACTTTTCGCTCATTCCTATCCCAGCAGATATATCGTTCAGGCTCAGGCATTTGGAAAGCTGTCCGAAAGTCAGGGCCACAAATTGATCGTATGTCCGGTATTTGCTCACTCCTTTGTCAGAACGATGCTTATTGGTGCAGCTGGTGAAAAGCCAGCGTGGTACCAGGTCCAGTACTTGCTTTATCAATGGTCTGTCGGTATTTTTGTTGCGCCTGAAGAGTCCCATATTTGAAATGTTTTTTGTCGAACTCAAAAATATGGGATTCTGAAGGCTTCTTAATTCTGCGACTTTCGGATGCTAGTGTTTCAAGACGTAAAAGATTTTCTATTGCATAATCTGGGTTTAATCTCCGCGTTAGAATGAGTTCAATTTAGTTTTTTCTTCTTGGGAGGAACAGGGTCATAGCCATGCCCTCCCCAAGGATGGCAAGAAGCGATTCGTTTTATAGCCAACCAGCTTCCTTTTATCGGTCCCCAAGTTTGTAGTGCTTCAATGGTGTAACTAGAGCAGGTTGGGGTGTATCTGCAAGTAGGAGGAAGCCAAGGAGAAATGACACCCTGATAAAAACGGATGGGGAGAATTAGGATGAAATTGACAGTTTTCCGAATCATCTAGAAACGGATGTGTTAGTTAAGGAATGATGATGCGATCTGTAAATGATAACTCCTTTGAAGTGAGACGACAAAGATACGTACCAGCGTAGAGACCAATCGAACTCAAAATAACTGTTTGGGCTCCTTTAGGTTGTTTTCCTTCCAAAACTGTATAAACAACACGGCCTCCCATGTCCACTATTTCAAATTTAGCATCTTGGTCGGTCATAAATTCAAACTTTACCACAGGGTAGCCAGAGTTATAGTAAATGCCGTATGCTTCGAAATTCTCTTCTTCAATGCCAACACTCTGATTTTCAAATCCCACGAAAAGCACTTGGTTTCCACCCGGAATGGCAAGTGTATCGGTTTCGATTGCATAGCAGATGTCAGCAGGATTGCTGATGCCTGGAACTGTAATTACCTCTGAAGTGGAGAAGTCGTTGCTATATTTAGTAATGCGCGCAGGGCTCCATGAAGAGATGTACCAGTTCCCATCGTTGTCATAATCGATGCCGTCTATGCTGCCAACGCCAGTATTTGCTACCACATTTGTAACAGTATAAGAAGTAAGATCCATAGCTTTAATAGAGGCGTTTGAACCCCAAGTTACAATCAGAATCCGGCTATTGCTCCCATCATAAACAATGCCGTTGGGTTGTTTGTTATCGAGGTCTGTTTGGTCTGCAACCATAATGGAGCTTGGAGCAGCTATATTGCTCACATCTACTTCGTAAATGCTGAGGCCATTGAAATCGCTTACCCAAAGCTTATCAACACCATTGCTTCCCATACCATTCAAGAATTGCACACCAGGAATGGTAAGATTCATTACTTCGTTTTCATTGACCAAATTGTAGCCTTTGATTCCGTTATTCGATATAACGAATAACGTTCCGCTCATTACTTCCATACCATAATCAGCATCTGTACCGCTGCCGAAATATGAAAGCCCTCCGTTGGGCGCAATAGCCACAATAGAACTATTATCAGAAGAGGCAAGGTAACGGTTGTTGATGGGGTCGTATTCCACACTTTCTACACCAGAAAGGGATTGTCCAAAAAGATTGACACTCAGTAGAACAACAATAGCAACAGTAAATATTTTTCTCATGGTTTCAAGTAATGCAGCACGAAGCTATTAGAATGAGTAATTCTCAAATGTTAAAAGGTCTTGAAGTAATCAATAGTTCTTAACACACCGAGATGGAATGTCGCTGATTAGCTTTGCTTTAACAACCACGCAACCGCTATCTTTTCTTGGGCAAATGCCTTGAAAGGAAATTTTGGAGAATGCAATTTGGTAAGCAGGTTGTACATGATTTTAGAAGGTACGGACTTAACAAGCACGGCTTCGGCTTTAATAAACTGCATTGCCTTTTTGTAGGTGTTGAATAGGTTTCGTGCCTCCTTGGTCATCAAAAATTTAAACTCATTCACCATCATCAACAGTAGAAATGGTTTGCCCTCAGCAGCTTCCTCTGCCAAGTCAAGAATGGCAATCAAATCTAGGTCTGTGTAAACATCGTCTGCCTCCGCTCGAAAATAAACAATGCCGTAATTGCCCATTTCGATGGTGTTAGCCTTATATCTAAGTAGATGATTTTGCATTAGCCTTAATTGCAAGATAATGAAGTGTTATCCACTCAACCAAGTAGCAAACTGTCGTTAAACATCAGTTTTGTCGGTCTAGCCAATCGTTAGCTTTTCCTTCATCTTTAAAGGCTTTGAAAGGAAATGAAGGTGGAGATACCATCAATATCAAATTGTAAAGAATCATGCTTGATGTGGATTTGATAACAACGGCTTCCGCAATTATTCTTTTTTTCAATTCAAAGTCGGAGTTAAAAAGATTACGGGCATCCTTGGTTAGAATCACCTGAATTTCATCTAGCTTCATGAGGATCGTGTATCTCTCTTCTTCTACCAGATTGTTAATAATCGTAAGCAGTTCTATAAAATCTTGCGCATTATAAATATCATCAGCTTCAGGAATAATATAAACTCGATTGTTATTTCGCACTTCGATACGTGATGTTTTGAACTGTGCTGACAGCATGGTTGTAAATATAGCAAGTAATAGGACCGGCTGTTAATTTGCCAGCGAATCAGAGATTTTGGTGATTCAACCAACTGGCAAACATCATTATTATCAAAACCGTATTCTGATAACTTTAGCATCCTTAATTAGCAATGATGAAAGAATATAAAGCTGATGCAGTAATAGTTGGTGGAGGAATTGCAGGTATTTCTGCAGCTATTGAATTACTGAATGAAGGACAGAAAGTGTTGCTCATAGATCGCGATGTAGAGCAGGAATTGGGTGGTTTGGCAAAGTGGAGTTTTGGCGGCATGTTCTTTGTCGATTCGCCTGTACAGCGAAGAGCAGGTATTAAAGATAATGTAGAGCTTGCTCTGAGCGATTGGCATTCTGTGGCAGATTTTGGTGAGAATGATATTTTTCCAAAGCAATGGGCCGAACAATATGTGAATATGTGCACTGGCCATGTTTATGATTGGCTAACCAAAGAGCACGGAACAAAATTTTTTCCTGTAGTACATTGGGTGGAGCGTGGGTTGTACAAACCCGGTAATTCTTATCCACGTTTTCACATGGTTTGGGGAACGGGAAAAGGACTTACTGATGATTTGATAAAAAGTCTGATGAACCATTCTAAGGCTTCCACGCATTTGCAAATGGTTTATAGACATAAAGCCGAAGATTTAATGGTGGAGAATGGGGCTGTGGTTGGAGTGAATGGGACAGACGAGCAGAACGAACAACCATTCATCGCCAAAGGCGAAAATATTCTTGTGGCAACAGGTGGATTGGGCGGAAACATTCAACGAGTAAGGGAAACATGGTATAAACCATGGGGCGAGCCACCAAAAACAATTCTTAATGGTTCGCACCCGTATGCATTGGGCGATATGCACGATGCAGTAGAAAAGGTAGAAGGCAACATTACTCACTTAGATTGGGCGTGGCATTACGCGGCTGGAGTGCGTCATCCACGTCCGAAATGGAAGGATCACGGATTGAGCTTGGTCCCACCTAAATCGGCATTATGGCTTGATTATACAGGTAAACGTTTTGGCCCTAATCCGCTCATCACCGCGTTTGATACGCGTTGGACGGTGGAAGAAATTTGCAAACAAGAAAAGAAGTACAGTTGGCAGGTTCTCAATATGAAAATTATGATGAAAGAATTTGCCATAAGCGGTTCTGAGAGCAATGAGGCTATTCGCGACAAGAATCTTCTCAAATTCCTGCGAGATATTCTTTTAGGCAATAAGAAGCTAGTGAATGATATGTTGAAGTCTCCAGACTTTGTAACTGCAAATACGCTGGAAGAACTGGTTGATAAAATGAATGCGCTGGAAGGAACAGACGATGTAAAATTAGAGCATGTTCGTGGCAGTATCTTGCCTTATGATGCTCAGATTGATCGTGGACCAAGCTTTCATGATGATGAACAGTTACGAAAAATAGCACATGCCCGCCAATACCGAGGCGATAAGGTGCGCACGTGCAAATTTCAAAAAATATTGGATCCGAAAGCCATGCCGCTAATTGCAATCCGTGAGTCAATTCTGTCTCGCAAAACATTGGGCGGAATTCAAACCGACTTAGGTGGTCGAGTTATGAGTAAACCAGTTAGCGGAAAGTCTGAACCCATTCCAGGACTGTACGCCATTGGCGAAGCCGCTGGTTTTGGAGGCGGAGGTTCGCATGGTAAAGGCGCATTGGAAGGAACCTTCCTTGGTGGATGTGTACTTACTGGCAGAATAGCAGCAAAGACCATTGTTGACAAAAAGCTCTGACTTATTCACATTCCGTTATGGAAATGAAATAGTTGAAGGAGGATTCTGAAAGGAGTCATGACTTAATTTCATACGGTGCCATTCTTTCACCCCATAAAAAGGCTTTTTGCAATTCCGCTCGTGTTTACGCTGCTGCCGTTAGTCGCGTTATCGCAGAAAGGAAAAAGCCAAGCCTTTTGGGATAAGTTTGATGAAGCCCGACTTTATATTGCGAAGCACAACGCAGGGCGTTCCATTGGCATATTAGAAGAGCTGTATGCAACCGATACGCTCAATCCAAATGTTGGCTATCTACTTGGTGTCAGTAAGATTATCGTTGGACAAGAACCCAAAAGAGCAGCACGCCTTTTTGAAATGGCCGACCGTAATTTCAATGAGCTATGGGATAACCCCGGAGTAGGCCCACCAGAACATCTGTTTTATTACATGATATTAGCCTATTGCCGAAGCGGTGAGTGCGATAAGGCCAAGCAAGCGTTGCAGCGTTTAGAGGATGTGTTCAGTTCAGAAAACGAGTTTCTAAAAGATGATGAATACTACTTGTTTGATGGCCGTAAGTGGGCAAGCTTATGTAAAGAACCAACGGTTCAATTACTTGAAGTTCCTGAGAGATTGGTAAAACCAGGACTGAAGGTCAAGACACAACCACACAACTACACTACATTTTCTACTCTATATGGTGTGCAGGTGGCAGCTTTGCTACAGCCGAGCATGACTCGCAAGTTTGATGGATTGAAGAACGTGGAAGTATATGTTGATATGTAAGGAGTCTATCGTTATGTAATCGGCAATTTTAATTTCAGGTCGCAGGCAGAAAAGATGTTGGAAGTGGTGAAAGGCGTGGGTTATGCCGATGCTTTTATAGTCAACATTACAGATGAGGAACGTTATCCATTAGAAGTTGTGGCCTTGGATCAGCGTTCGCCCAAAGCACAGATTAGGGGAGAAGTGGATTATCAGATTCAGTTAGCAGCTTTTAAAGAATCTCTACCAGATGAATCGGCACGATTCTATTTGATGGTGGATAGCATTTCTGAGGTTTCGTTAGAAGACCTCACGCTACTTACGGTAGGCAATTACAAGGCCTACGGTAAAGCCATCGAAAGAAGAAAAGAACTCCAATTAATGGGTTTTAAAGACGCATTTATAGTTGCATTCAACGAAGGGCGTAAGGTTTCAATTGAAGATGCTCGGCAATATTTGAGGAGAATGGATTAAGTCGCATTTTCTAGGGTTAGACCTTCAAGGTTTTGAAAACCTTGAAGGTCTTTGTTTTTCGATTTAGAAGTAAAAGCCTCGGCAGAAATTCTACACTAACTTTGCCTCATGCCAGTAAACAAATACGCCCTGCTCCGTTACCGTATTATTGACGCTTGTCTTACCAACACAGGCCACAAATTTCCGAGTATAGAAGACCTGAAATATGCTTGTGAGCAAGCACTTTATGGCAGCTCGAATGAACATATTTCTATCTCAACCATTGAGAAGGATATGTGGGCAATGAAGAACGAAGGCGAACTCGGTTATTATGCACCCATTGCATATTCCAAGTTGGAAAAGGGATATCATTATACCGAGTCCGAATACACGATTAAAGAGATTTCTCTAAGCGATGAAGATAAGGAAGCCATCCGTTTTGCGGCAAACACGTTATTCCAGTTCAAAGACTTGGCCATCTTCGATCAGTTTGGTTCGGCCATTCAGAAAATCATGAATCGGCTGAGTATTTCGCCAGAGATTCAAGACGATGCCATCGAGCGGTTTGTTCAATTTGAGAACACGCCAATGGCCAAAGGAACAGAGCTGCTTCCTCACATTCTTCAATCAATTAAAGAGACACGAGAAGTACGTTTTCGTTATACTTCGTTTGCAGATGAGAATGAGACCGAGCGCCAGCTTCATCCATATCTATTAAAAGAATATCGCAACCGCTGGTATGTAATAGGAAAGGATGTAAATGGCGGAAAGGTGAAAACCTTTGGCCTAGACCGTATTTCTGACCTTTCTATCCGTGAGAATTATTTTACAGTTGATAAATCATTCGATCCCGATGTGCTTTTCAAATACAGCTTTGGCATTACTGCTGGTGGAAAACCAGAAAAAGTAGTGTTGAAATTTTCTCCAAAAGAAGGCCGTTATGTAAAAGCTCAGCCGCTGCATCCTACTCAAAAGATTATTAGCGAAAATGATGAAGGTTTGACGGTTGAATTGAAAGTTATTTTAAGTTATGAACTTAAATCTACCATACGGTCTTATGGAGCTAACGTGGAGGTTTTAAAACCCGAATCTCTTTTGTAAACAGTTCCGAAGCTTTATCTTCGTTAGTCCAATTTGTATAAAATGAAATCTCTACTGGCATTATCAATCTGCCTACTCTTTTGCTTTCAATCTTTCTCCCAATCGCCCTTGGCACAAGCTAAACCAGCAGGTTCAGATAATTGGGGATACATCAATCCTAAAGGTGAATTTATAATCAAAGTCCAGTTTAGGAATTGCCACGCTTTTTCGGAAGATGGCTTCGCGCCTATTTATGACAAAAAGCGTAAATCCTTTTACTTCATTAATCCAGCAGGAAAGGAATTGGCCACAGATGAGAAAACGTTCAAACTCAAAAACATATTCGGTTTTGGAACCAAGAGCTTCCAAGATGGAGTTGTTGGCATTCAGGTAGGGAAGAAGTGGGGCTATTTGAATACAAAAGGGGCTTTGGTGGTAACCCCAAAGTATGAAGTCGCAAATGTTTTCAATGGTGGATTCACTACGGTTCGGTCTGGTGCAAAATGGATGATTATCAATCAAAAAGGAAATGAAACTGCGTTCAGTGAAAACGTGACCGATGCAAAGCCATTCTCAGAGGGTCTTGCGCCTGTTCGAATTTCGGATCAGTGGGGTTTCGCTTCTACTAACGGAAGCATCGTAATCAAGGCAAGTTTTAAAAGTGTTGGTTATTTCAGCAATGGATTGGCTTGGGGCAAAACAGAAGAGGGAAAAATTGGATTTGTCGACAAGAAAGGAAACTGGGTAATTAAGCCGAAATACGAGGCGGCAAAGAATTTTTCTGAAGGATTAGCAAGAGTAAAATCAGGAACATGGACGTTTGTTGATGTTAATGGAAATGAGATAAGTACCCCTTCAGCCGATTCGTTCGGAGATTTTTCGGACGGGTTAGCATACGTCAAGTCAGACGGTAAAGTAGGTTTTATAGATAAAACAGGAAAAGTGGTTATCGAGCAGCAATACGATAAGGTGCGCGATTTTAAGAACGGATACGCTGCTGCAAGACAAGGCGAAAAGTGGGGTTTTATCGACACGGCTGGAAAATGGGTAATTGAACCAACCTTTGATGGCGTAAAAGACTTTGAAAAAACCGGGAAATACAGGGCAAACTCACACTTTTAAGTTCAGCACCTTGGTTAGGTATTTCTCGTCCCATGCAGCTTTGAGTCTTTTGCCTTTGACGCCTTGCTTTTCAGTCTTTTCATTTTTGAGAAGATTCAAGGCTAGTTTCAGCAGTACCGAATAGTTCTGGGCAGCATTTCCCTGTCTTTTCCTGGATGCATCTTCTCCGAAAGCGACATCGAGAACCCAGTGTAATTTATTCTCTATAGCCCATTGAGAACGGATGGCCTGTTGGAAGAATACTGCATCACCGCTACAACTCGAAATGTAATATCGTACTGCATTTTCTGTAGGTCTGTCTGAGGTCTTAAATTCTCTGACACTTTCTATTTTGATGATGGTTTTCAGATCCTTCCATTTTCCCGTGTTGCTCATGCCACGCAGGTCTGTAATAATGCTACAGGTTCTGGTCTCGATTCTACCATGGCCAAAATCCAATTTGTTGCTTGTCTTGCTTGAATTAGAAAAACTGAACTGGTTTATAATATCCTGATACACAGCTTCTTGATTCTCTTTGGTTGCCAAAATATATTGGGCATCATTATCAATAATCTTTTCTGCAATTTTCTCTTGACATCCCATTGCATCAATGGTAATTACAGCATCTTTTACACAGAGCAGATTGAGCAGTTCAGGAATGGCGGTAGTCTCATTTGACTTTTCATCCACTTTCACCTGACCCAGAACCACATTGTTCTCACAGGCCCATGCACTGACCATGTGCATGGGAGACTTTTCTCCACGGGATTTTGCTCCTCTAATTGTTTTCCGTCTATAGCAATCACCTTCCCCTTTGTAAGTTCTGACAGGGAATTTACCCAGTTCATAAAGTACTGCTCGAACTTGGAACTATCAATAGCCGAGAATACTCGGTTAAACGTATCATTAGAGGGCATTGAGTTGGGAAGTTCCAGAAATCCTTTCAAAAATTCCTCCTTTGATGTGGAAAAGCCAACCATTTGTTTCCACGTTTCTGCAACACAGATAACCGAAATTATTCCCATGAGAAAGGATGTCTCCCAAATTGTGTCGTCTGTTTATATGGCTTCTGTGACCCTCTAGTTGCCCGAAAATTGATACTAGTTTATTGTCTGAATTCATTTTATGTTAAGTAATTGATTATCAGTATAATATACGATAATCCAACTTAACGCGGAAGAGTTATTTTATTGATATTCAATGAGTTAACCAATAATCTGCATGGAATGAAAAAGTGTGAGTTTGCCCTGGAGTAATGGGAGGTTTCCGCCAAAAATCCAATCAAATTGTTGTTCAATTAGGTGATTAGTTAGTGAACACCGCGACATCTGCAATTCCTTTAGAATTGGTAATTATCGAACTAGGTTGGCCAAATTTCTCTTCAAAAGCGGAATAGTGAATAGGATGAACGTAAACCAAATAAACCTTTTTGTCCTGCTCAAAAACTGGCTTTAAGCGCACTGCCAATTTGGAAATCGTTTCCTCATCAAAAGGGTTGAACAGGTAAATGACATCCACCTCTTTATCAATGTCGAACCGCAGGGCATCGCCTTCATGGAGTTCGAATTCTGTACTTGGGAACTTACTTTTTACGGTCTCAACATTTACGTAAGCAACATCGTTAAGCTCGGAAGCGTATTCAATACCAATAACTTTTTTGAAGCCAGCTTCGGCAGCCAATATCAACGCTCGGCCTTTACCAGAACCAATATCCAAAAACACCTTGTCATCAAAATTGAAAGGCAACGCATTCATCGCCTTTTCAAAAATGACGGAACTTGTTGGCTGATATAGATGACCACCCATTTTAGAATCCGCCTCTATAGAAAGTTCGTCCGGAGCTTGGGCACCAAAAGTTCTGATTCCAAGTTGGCGTTCCTTCCGCCATTCTTTCCAGCCCATTAAACATGTGTTACCGACACCTCGATGCTTAATCGAGTACATCAACATACTAAACCACGGAACTTTGGCCTTATGCTTGAAATCCATTTCAAGTCAAAGATAATCGGTTTGGGTATCGCTAAAACGGTTTGTAAAGAGGGCATTAAGAGACCCTTTAGAAATTTACCTTTGATTGGTATTATTGTTGCCTGCTGCTAATAACGTCTAAAACACTTATGATGAAACAACCAACTACTCTTATTCTTCTATCTGCTTTTGCGCTAACCATATCTGGTTCTTGCTTTGCACAAAAAGGGATGGAAGACCCAAAATCGGACCCCAAGTACACCAATTACTACAAGGATATTGAGGATGCTGTTGAAACCAAAGAAGTAGTGCTTGAATTTACCAATGCAGTAGCCAGAATGGACTTGCTCAAGTTCAAGACCAAATTCACCAACAACACAAATGACTTTCTTCTGATTGACCCATCTGTATTGATTATCAACGTTGGTGGTGTCGAACACCACCCAAAAGAAAAGGCGTTTATTCTTGACCCAAACAGCACGAAAAGTAAAACCATCGACCTTAAAGGAGGTGAGAATTTAAGAGCCGATGAGTTTGAAGTTGCAATAGCTGGTTTTTTACGCATTTCGTTGGACGGGACTCCAGCTAAGATGGAGCAGTTTCAATTGCCCGCAACTGAAAATGTGATGAAATCAGGCAACTTTGAAGTAAGCCTGAAGAAGCTCAAGCAGGAAACAAAAGAAACTTGGGCAAGGTTTGAGATTAAATACAAAGGAGATGACTACGCGATTATCGATCCAAGTAGAATTTCGGTTAAGACCGAAGGCGGAGATAAATATGCCAATGATGACCGTAAGTCGAAGACAATCTTGTTAGAGAAAGGAGACAGCAAAACGGTGAATGCCATTTTTCACATTCCAGCAAAGGTGATTGATATGCAGTTTGCTAAACTGTTTGTTCTATGGGGCGATTGCATGATTGAGACCAAAGCGGTTTCGTTTGATGCGAACGAGAGTGTAACGTTCGAACTTGATGAAGCTCTTACCGCTGATAAAAACAAGTAGTTGAATTTCCTTGGACATAGTCGATTTCAACTTGTGGAGCTGAAGAATATTTGATTTCTTGCAACAAACCTAGAACATCTATGAAAACACTATTCACCTTATTGCTTAACCTTTTTTGTGTAGCCAGCTTCGGACAGACTGGTCAAAGAATTACGCTGTATGAAACGTTTGAAGACTATCAAAACGGAAAAGGGAGGTACTTTGGGAAATTTTCAGACTTCTTCTATTCTTCTAGCGCGTTTAAACTTCGAACCAAGTCAAAAGGAAAGGTCAAGTCAACGGATAACTTGAAAAAGCATTGGGGGTTTGCTTTGGACTCGAATATGATTTTTAGAATGGATGGTGTTCATCCATCGTTAATCATATATGTTGATGATTATATGGTGTTTTACGAAAATGGTGCACTAATCTTAAATGGATTAATACCCAATCCGAAGGTTATGGAAGGGTCAGTTTCCTTCGTATCCACTTCGCTTACAACTGAGATAGTTGGTTTGCCGGGGGCATTTTTCAGCATGTCTCGTCCTAAGAAAAAGTTTAAAGATGTGCCCGAGGTTAAGGTTTTCTTAGAATGTGTACAAAAGGGTTCAAATTTCACTAGAGAGGCAACTAGGAAATGTTTATCTGAACATGCAGAGCGGGTATCTGACATGGATTGATTCAATGGTAACTATTCAGAATGATATTGAACATATTTCTGCCTAACTCACCCCGTCCGAGACCAGAGAGGGGAAGGCTCAATGTAGTTGTGAAGGGGTGAGTTGGTAAAGGCTCTGAATAGTTACCAATGAATACCATCACAGTTCTCTCCATCTTAGGAAAGGAAGGGGAAGAAAGTGAGGTTATCGAATTGTTCGAAAGTTTTTTGCCGCTGAAAATGGGAGAAAGCAAGACTATTGATGTAAAATGCGACATCAATCAATTGCTTCCTTTAGATAGAACATATTACTCTTAACCTGAGTTCGATTATTCTTTCGCTTGAGGAAGCGCAGAAACTCAAAAAATATGCTACTGGACAATTATCGATTTGAACAGCCACTAAATGGAAGAGTGGTTTATTTAAACTCGTCTAACACCTTTTGAAGACACATTATTGATGGTCACATCATCATAGCAAATTCTTGCCATAAGTTTTCGGCAGGAACATTAGCCACAATTTTTAGCGGTTCCTTTTTTACAGGATGTTCAAATTCCAAACTTCTTGCGTGTAAATGAATGGAAGCATCCGGATTATTTACTGAAGCGCCATACTTTAAATCGCCTTTAATAGAACAACCCATTTTGGAGAGTTGAACTCGGATTTGATGATGCCTTCCAGTTTTTGGGTAAACTTCTAGTAGGGTGTGACGATCTACAGCTCTTAAAACCTTGTACGTCAATTCAGCGTGTTTTGTGTGTTTTGCCTCGTTTGCAAATGCCTTACTTCGGTTTTTCTCGTGGTCTTTTCTTAGCCAATGGATTAAGCGTCCTTTTTCTTCCTTTGGTCGTTTTGTAACTACCGCCCAATATATCTTCTTGGTTTCTCGATCTGCAAACATTTTGTTCATCCGAACAAGTGCCTTGGTAGTTTTTGCAAAAAGAACTACGCCACTCACAGGTCTATCCAATCGGTGAATGATTCCGAGGTAAACATCGCCTGGTTTATTTTTCGTTTTCTTGATGTAGGCCTTCACCATATCCGCAAGAGGCTCATCTCCAGTTTTATCACCCTGAATTAGAACTCCACAGGGTTTATTTACTGCAATAAGATGATTGTCCTCAAAAAGGATTTCAATTGATTTTGTTGCCATCAGAAAAGACTAGTATTGTTCAGAATCGTTCGGAAAATCTTTGCTTCTTACATCGGTAACGTAAGATTTTACAGCGAGGTCCATGTCTTCGGCAAGGTTGGCATATCTGCGTAAGAATCGTGGGCTGAATTCCTGATTCATGCCTAGCATATCATGCGTTACCAGTACTTGTCCGTCAACACCGTTTCCAGCACCTATACCAATAATCGGAATTTCAACTTCTAGTGCCACTTTGGCTGCCAACTTAGCAGGAACTTTTTCCAGTACAATGGCAAAACAGCCAGTTTTCTCGAGAAGCTTTGCATCTTCAATCAAACGCTGTGCTTCTTCGTCTTCCTTAGCACGAACAGTGTAAGTTCCGAACTTGTAAATACTCTGGGGAGTAAGACCCAAGTGCCCCATAACTGGAATTCCAGCAGTGAGAATTCGTTCTATCGACTCAACAATTTCACGTCCTCCTTCCATTTTGATGGAATGGCCGCCTGATTCTTTCATAATACGGATAGCAGAGGTAAGTGCTTCCTTGGAGTTTCCTTGATAAGAACCAAAAGGCATGTCAACCACAACTAAACATCTTTCAACTGCTCGAACCACACCAGCCGCGTGGTAAATCATTTCATTCAATGTAATTGGAAGTGTGGTCTCATGGCCAGCCATCACATTTGAAGCAGAATCTCCTACAAGTAGAATGTCAATTCCAGCTTGATCTAAAATTCTGGCCATTGTAAAATCGTAGGCCGTAAGCATGGCAATCTTCTCGCCTTTGCGCTTCATTTCTTGAAGCACGTGAGTGGTTATTTTCTTAACCGATCTATGTACAGACATCAGTCTTGTTTTTTCTGCGCCTTGCGCACTTTGACTGGCAAAGGTCGCGCTTCTATTTGTTCTTCCGAAACTTCTTCCGAAGAAATAGTGGAAGAGTCAGCTTTCTTATCCTCAGTTGCCAGTTTAGAAATTAGAACCGAATCAACTTTAGCTTCCACATTCTGGTTGGCTTCTTCCCATTTCTCCTGCTCGGCATTCATCTTTTTATCCTTCAACTCTTTCTCAATTTCTTTCTTGGTGTCTGCAGCCTCTTTCTGATCTCGGATTACCTTTTCCTTTTCTGCCTTATTAATCGCTTTATCAAGCAAAGCTAGCTTCAACTTATTGTACTTAACATGAGTGTATTTCAACGAATCTTTATAAACCTGAACTTGAGATTCAAGTTTTCCATTCTTTATAATTTCGGCTTTCAAATTCTCTGCAAGCGTTAGAAAAACGTCTTCATCAACTTCAACCAAAACATTGTTTTTAAACTCTTGAAGTTGGCGATTGCGCAAACCAAATGCATCGTTTTGTTGCCGCAGCGTGGCCAATTCCTCTTCAAGAATAGAAACGGCTTTTTGCCGCTCCATTTGGCATTCTTTCAACGAGCGTTTTTCTTGCTCTAACTCATATCTGAGTTTAGATAATTGCGCAACAGCTGAACGGTTGTTTTCAACCTCTTTTGCTTCTAAGGCGGCTTCAACACTTGCTTCAGGAGTAGAATACACGTAAAAATAGTCTGATTTAGCTTTTGTGTCAGCACCAATTAAAAACCCCATGTTTCCTGGTTTGTAATCAATCACATCAAACGATTGCTGAAATTTTCCATTCAGATAAATATCTACCTGAGGAAGCTGCACCCGGATATCGATCTCGTTGTAATCGTTCTTATTTGCAAGTGTTGATGATTTTACCCAACCATTGCTTTCTGCATCTCCAGAAAGGAACTTGTAATAAGCTCCAACTAACTGCTTAATTCGATATTGTTTGAATTTATTGAACTCAAAAACGATAGCACCTTTTCCATCAGATTGAACAAGAAAAATGATGCCTACCGTTTGATTCTCATCACTGGTTGGCCCAAGTTTTAAGGTTGTCAGAATATTGAAAGCCGAAAGGTTGTTCTGCCATTTAGTAATGATGGCGTAAGGAGTTGATTTGTTCCTGCGGTGCATGAAATATTCATCCTTATCAGGAACATAAAGGTTCTCCATAGTAGTGAGGTAGGGCCAGTTTTCGTTCTTATCCGAAAACTCTTCACGCAGTTGCATTTCATTGAATTCCAATGAAATTGGGTTCTGAGCAACAGAAATAAATGGAATTAGCATTAAGCTTAAAACAATTCCGAGCTTGACACGGCTTTGAAATGTAATAATACCGTCACTGTTGCGGTTTAAACCTGATGAATTGGACATGTCTTGTGTTTGGCGTGTTACCTTTACGGCCTAAATAATACGGAATGCTACGTTATGCTTTGGGGTTAGTTGCACTACTAACCATATTTTCTTCTTGTTCAACCGAGTTTAATCTAACTGGCGAGTATCAGGAAAAAGCGCTGGTTTACGGTTTGCTCGACCCAAGCGATAATCCGAATACCGGTGGAGATGGGCATTTGTTCCGAATTCAGAAAGCATTTTTGGGCGAAGAATCAGCGTTTGTGATGGCACAAAATGCAGATTCATCTTACTTTAAGTATGAAGACTTATTTGTTGAAGTAGCCGAATACGATGAAAACGGTGACGAAACAAACCGATGGGCTTTAGATACTGTTGTTATTGGCAATAAGGAGACAGGAAATCCGGATGATGGCGTAATTGATTTCTTCGGACCAACTCAACGATTGTATAAGTTAGATGAAAACATTGATGCAGACATGGAATATGAGGTAACGTTGAAAAAGCGTCCGTCCATTATACCAATAGGAGATATGACTATTGCCAATATGGATACCGTTACTCCAATTGCAGATGCTATTACGGCTATTGTTAATCCAACATCGTTTAGATGGAACACACCATCAAAGATATCACATGATAATGGTACGGCACAGAAAATGGATTTGTTCAATACGTCTGGTCAGTTTAAAGATTATACGATTCGCTTTGACGCGGCCGACCGCGCGCGGCAATACGAAGTTTGGATGCGCTTTTATTACCGAGAAGTGGTTGGTGGAAATGAAACGGAAAAATCCATAGAATGGCAGGTAAGCACATTTGAATTGGAATCAGGAGCCTCTAGCTGGCAAGTGCAATTACCTTCTGAAGGCATTTATAGTAGAATTGGTTCTGAACTCTCAGTAGATCCCACCATCATACGATATATTGGTCTGAAAGCTGGGTCGCCAAATAATCTGGTGCCTTCGGGAAATTTTTCACACGATTTTGATTTTTTCATTCGCATGGCGGGAGATGAATTGTTTGAATACATCAACATTAACAACCCATCTAACTCTGGAGCTCTCCAAGATAAGCCTGTTTACACCAATGTAAACAATGGATTGGGGGTTGTTTCAAGTCGAACCGAAACTAAATTTAGAGGACTGTACTTGACTCCATCAGCCGAACAGCAATTGGTAGATGGAGAATACACACAAGGGTTGAACTTTACGGATGACGACTAATTCAATGTCGTTTTGTCACCCAATTTGTCAGGCTTTTTTAGTCTAATTCCCTCATAACTGACATAATTTCTCGAAAGTCGGATGCAAATTCTGATGGCATGGTCTGTGCTAATTGCCTAACCGATAACTTGAAATACGAATTGATAAAAACTATATAATGAGTAAGATAATCGGAATTGACTTGGGAACTACTAACTCGTGCGTCTCTGTAATGGAGGGAAACGAGCCGGTTGTTATCCCAAACAGCGAAGGACATAGAACTACGCCTTCAATTGTTGCCTTTATAGAAGGTGGCGAAAGAAAAGTTGGTGACCCTGCAAAGCGTCAGGCAATTACTAACCCAACTAAAACAATTGCTTCTATAAAGCGATTCATGGGTTCAAGTTTTGCTGAAGTTGCTAAAGAGATTGAGCGCGTTCCTTACACAGTTGTGAAAGGAAACAACAACACACCACGTGTTAAGATTGACGACCGCGAATACACGCCACAGGAAATCTCTGCAATGGTTCTTCAGAAAATGAAGAAAACTGCTGAGGATTACCTAGGAATGGAAGTGACTGAAGCGGTTATTACTGTTCCTGCATACTTCAACGATTCTCAGCGTCAGGCTACAAAAGAAGCAGGTGAGATTGCTGGATTGAAAGTGAAGCGAATCATCAACGAACCAACTGCTGCGGCATTGGCTTACGGACTGGACAAGAAACACGCAGATTCTACCATCGCAGTGTTTGACCTTGGTGGAGGAACATTCGATATCTCAATTCTTGAATTGGGTGATGGTGTGTTTGAAGTAAAATCAACGAATGGAGATACGCATCTTGGTGGAGATGATTTTGACCAAGTAATCATCGATTGGTTGGCAGATGAATTCAAGAAAGATGAAGGGCTAGATTTGAAGAAAGACCCAATGGCACTTCAGCGTTTGAAAGAAGCTGCTGAGAAAGCGAAAATTGAACTTTCAAGTTCAACTTCTACAGAAATCAACTTGCCTTATATCATGCCAGTTGATGGAATTCCTAAGCACTTGGTAAGAACACTTTCAAGAGCTCAGTTTGAGCAATTGGCAGATAAACTTATTCAATCAACATTGGCACCTTGTAAAAATGCCATGAAAGATGCTGGACTTACTAAGTCTGACATTAGCGAAGTGATTTTGGTTGGTGGTTCTACACGAATTCCAGCTATCCAAAAAGTTGTTGAAAATTTCTTCGGAAAAGCACCTTCTAAAGGAGTGAATCCTGATGAAGTTGTTGCTGTAGGAGCCGCTATTCAAGGTGGAGTTCTAACGGGAGAAGTAAAAGACGTTCTTCTTTTAGATGTAACGCCACTTTCTCTCGGAATTGAAACAATGGGCGGAGTGTTTACTAAGTTGATTGAGTCAAACACCACTATTCCAACTAAGAAATCTGAAACGTTCTCTACTGCTGCGGATAACCAACCAACGGTTGAGTTGCACGTGTTGCAAGGCGAACGTCCGATGGCTGCTCATAACAGAACCATTGGTAAGTTTAACTTGAGCGACATTCCACCAGCACCACGCGGAGTTCCTCAAATTGAGGTAACGTTTGATATTGATGCTAACGGAATTATCAACGTTTCTGCTACAGATAAAGCAACAGGAAAATCTCAAAACATAAGAATTGAGGCTTCTTCAGGCCTTTCTGATGCCGATATCGAAAAGATGAAGCAAGAAGCAGAAGCTAACGCGGATGCGGATGCAAAAGCGAAGGAAGAAGTTGAGAAAATCAACGCTGCCGATCAGATGATTTTTCAAACAGAGAAGCAACTGAAAGAATTCGGAGAAAAACTTCCAGCTGAGAAGAAAGAGCCAATTGAAACTGCATTAACAGAATTGAAGAAAGCGCATGAAGCGAAAGATGTTGCTGCCATTGATGTTGCATTGGAAACAATGAATACAGCATGGCAAGCTGCTTCGCAAGAAATGTATGCTGCAACTCAAGAAGCTGAAGGCGGACAACCGGGACCAGAAGCAAATGCTGGCGGTGAAGGTGGTGACGATGAAGTAACCGATGTTGACTTTGAAGAAGTGAAAGAGGAGGAAACTAAATAAGGTGTTAGGTATTAGAAACTAGCACTTAGCTAAAAGGCCTGATGGAAATCCATCGGGCCTTTTTTATATCAATCTGAATCTAAAACCTAACACCTAAAACCTAACACCTAAACCCTCATTACTATCCGTTCATCGAGATAAGGAATTCCTCATTGCTTCGAGTTCCTGCCATGCGATCGCGAAGGAATTCCATTGCTTCTACTGGCGTCATATCAGCCAAGTGATTACGCAGAATCCAGATGCGTTGCAACGCCTCTTTATCCATAAGAAGATCGTCTCTTCGTGTACTTGAAGCCACAATATCAATTGCTGGGAAGATGCGCTTGTTAGAGATTTTTCTATCCAACTGAAGTTCCATGTTACCCGTTCCTTTGAATTCCTCAAAGATTACTTCGTCCATTTTAGAACCAGTTTCGGTAAGCGCTGTAGCAAGAATGGTTAACGAACCACCTTTTTCAATCTTTCTGGCCGCACCAAAGAATCGTTTTGGTTTGTGAAGGGCGTTTGCATCAACACCACCAGAAAGAATTTTACCTGAAGCTGGCTGAACCGTATTGTAAGCTCTTGCCAATCTGGTAATACTATCAAGTAGAATAACCACATCATGCCCGCATTCCACCAACCGTTTGGCTTTTTCAAGCACGATATTGGCAATTTTAACGTGCTTGTCAGCAGGTTCATCAAATGTTGAAGCAATTACTTCAGCATTTACGCTACGTGCCATGTCTGTTACTTCTTCCGGACGTTCGTCAATCAGGAGAATAATCATGTAAACCTCTGGGTGATTCTCGGCAATGGCATTAGCCACTTCTTTCAAAAGAACCGTTTTACCCGTTTTTGGCTGCGCTACAATCAATCCACGTTGTCCTTTACCAATTGGAGCGAATAAATCCATCACTCGTGGAGAAATATCTGCTTTTGCTCCAGGAGCAATATTGAATTTTTCTTGCGGGAATAGGGGAGTGAGATGCTCAAAAGAAACCCGGTCGCGTACATATCCAGGATCTCGTCCGTTGATTTTTTCCACGTTGATAAGCGGGAAATATTTCTCTCCTGGTTTTGGAGGCCGAACTTCACCTCGTACCGTATCACCAGTTTTAAGACCAAACATTTTAATCTGCGACTGCGATACATAAACGTCATCAGGCGAAGACAAATAGTTGTAATCCGAAGAACGAAGGAATCCGTAGCCATCAGGCATACTCTCCAAAACACCTTCAGAAATTACTGCACCATCAAAATTGTAAAAGGCATCCTGCTCGGGTTGCTTTTGCTCGTTTCTGTTGTTGCGATCGTTGTTTCTCGAATTACGTCCTTGGTTTCTGTCTCCACGGTCGTTGTTTCCTTTTTCTCTGCTATCGTTATTATCTCCTTCAGAATTTGAACCTTTTGGTTCCCTTGGTGCCCGTGGCTCACGTTGCTGTCTTGGTTCGCGCGGCTCTTTTTGTTCTTTTGGTTCGCGTGGCTCTCTTGCCTCGCGCTTTGGCTTTTCCTCTTTCCTATCTGGAGCTGGTGCAGCATCCAATTCATCCGAAGACTTTTTGGTGATTACCTCTTTGTACTTCTCATCATTAGCAAAAAGGTCGGCTCCTTTCTCAACCCGAGCTCTTTTTCGTTTTGGTTTAGCTTCAGCCTCAGTTTTAGCCTCCAATTCTGGTTTGCTAGCTACGGAACTGCCATTTTTGTCAACAATTGCTGAAACTAAATCTGCTTTACGCAGACTTTCAGCATTTTTCACATTCAACTTCCCTGCTATGGTGCGCAATTCTGCCACCAGCATGTTGGTTAGGTTTTCTTTCTCGTACATTAATAGAATAAACTTGGTAGTAAGTATGTTTCTTAAACAGATAGGCTTTTAGCCGTTTTGATATTCTTAATCTGAACTGATTTTATTTCCGTGATTCAGAACGAATCGGAAATGATTACACGGCAATATTACATATAAAAACATTACTCTGGGTTGATGTTAGAAATTAGTTGTTGTGATATTGCATAAGTTTCATTGTCTGGTTGGCTATGGGCTTTTCTGATTTGGGAGTATTCATTTCCTTTGCCGCACAAACAGAAAGAAGATGATTCAACGAATTCAAACTATTTACCTATCCATTGCTACCGTTCTTACACTGGTGATGCTGCTACTTAAAGTTCAGCTTGTTTACGTTACCGCCCAAGCTGGAGAGTACTTCTTAACTCCGTTTTCGATAAACCTTGTTGGAGCAAACGGAACGGAAACAGTTGTTAGTGCACTTGCCATAGCTGCCATTCTTTCATTAGGATTGTTACTAACCATTTTCGCCATTATGCAATTCAAAAAAAGAAAGCTACAGATTAAAGTTGCGCAAGGTGCATTGCTACTTCAGCTTGCTGCTATTGCCGCCATTTTTTATTACGTAAACGAAATGAGCAAAATTGCTGAGTTTGTTCCTGTTAGCTACAGTCCAATTTTGATAATCTTGCTGATTAACGTTGTCGTTTACTTTTTGGCGATTAGAGGGATTAAAAAAGATGATAAGTTGGTGAGGTCGGCAGATCGCCTGCGTTAGGGGTTGGAAAAGCATCCTTTTTTTGCTTTTTACAAAAAAGTAACCTGCAACCGCAACACGAAAACAGACACCTTTTTGTCTATTACACCGAAAAAGATAATATGCTTATCCGCAACTTCCCCCAACGGGATAAATATCACCTGCTGTTTTCATCAATGCCTGAAAATAATTTGCAATGGACAATTTGCGATAGACAATTTGCAATCTGCCGTGCGGGC
>Ga0316208_1000248_pt1 | contig 74672 bp, 78 predicted proteins | sample 3monopyrite_MG_FD_204944 | JGI IMG/M metagenome (GOLD analysis project Ga0316208, IMG submission 204944) | Microbial mat bacterial communities from mineral coupon in-situ incubated in ocean water Damariscotta River, Maine, United States -... | ecosystem: Environmental > Aquatic > Marine >... | reverse complement strand
TAATCTGCGGATACCCTATGCCTTAGCTTTGCTTAAATTAAAAAGGAAACGATGAGTAGTTCAATTTTAAAAGCAGTGAAATTTGTTTCATCTGATGATGATAAGGCTTTTGGTGTCGCTATAAAAAAAAGAGTGGCGGCTTATTTTAAAGAGAAAAAAATTCCTAAAACAGGTGATTACAGAATTTCGATAAAAGTAATAATGGTTCCTATAATGTATCTTACTCCTTTTGTTTTCTTATTGACAAACTCATTTTCAGGAAGTTTGTTGTTGTTTTATGGTCTTTGGCTTCTAATGGGAATTGGGCTAGCAGGATGCGGTATGGGAGTCATGCATGATGCTTGTCATGGAGCACTATCTAAGAAAAGATGGGTAAATGATTTCATCGGTAACGCTATTCTTAATCTTGCTGGAGGTCATGCTTTAAATTGGAAAATTCAGCATAATGTTCTGCATCATTCTTATACAAATATTGATGGTTATGATGAAGACATTGATCCTTCTGGTGTAATGCGTTTCTCTCCTCATCAACCTCTAAAACCAATATTCAAATATCAGGTTTTTTACGCATGGTTTTTATACGGCTTAATGACATTTTCATGGGCGACATTTAAAGATTTTCTGCAAATGTATCGATATGCTAAAAAAGGCTTACTAGCAGCACAAGGGACGACTTTTAAGAAAGAATTTCCAAAGCTAATTATAGAAAAAATACTATATCATCTCGTTTTCATTGTTTTACCAATCTTACTGATAAATGTCCAATGGTACCATGTACTTTTAGGTTGGTTTGCGATGCATTTTTTAGCGGGCTTTATTCTTGCCATTGTTTTTCAACCGGCTCATGTTGTGCCTAGTTCAGACTTTCCTTTGCCTAATAAAGAGAATAATTTGAAAGGTGATTGGGCCATTCATCAAATGGAAACTACGGCAGATTTTGCTCCTTCAAACAGGATTTTATCGTGGTATGTTGGCGGTTTGAATTATCAAATAGAACATCATTTATTCCCAACTATGTGTCATGTACACTATAGAGGTATATCTAAAATTGTTGAAAGTACAGCTAAAGAATTCAATGTCCCTTACCATTCAGAGCCAACATTTATAGATGCTTTGGTTAAACATGTCAAAATGTTGCATAAGTTAGGTAGATAGAAATACGACAATAAATCAACACAAAAATTAAAGCCCGTTTGAATTTCAAGCAGGCTTTAGGTTATTTTTTAATATTCTCTAAATCAAAGATAAATGCATACTCTAATGCAACTTCTTTGTATCGTTCAAAACGACCTGATGCTCCACCATGACCAACATCCATATTACAATACATCATTAATAAATTATCATCCGTTTTGTATTCTCTCAATTTTGCAATCCATTTTGCAGGTTCCCAATATTGAACTTGACTATCCCAATAACCAGTTGTAATTAATAAATTTGGGTAGTCTTTCTTCTCAATATTATCATACGGAGAATAGGATTTTATGTAGTGGTAGTATTCTTCCTCTTTTGGATTACCCCATTCGTCAAATTCTCCTGTGGTCAACGGAATTGTTTCATCCAACATGGTAGAAACAACATCTACGAATGGTACACCAGCAATAACACCGTTCCATAAATTTGGTTCCATATTGATAATTGCCCCCATTAATAACCCACCTGCAGAACCACCTTGTGCATACAAATGTCCTTCTGAAGTGTATTTTTTGTCAATCATTGCTTTTCCACAATCGATGAAATCATAGAATGTGTTTTTTTTCTTCAATAGTTTTCCATCTTCATACCATTGTCTTCCCATTTCTTGTCCTCCACGAATATGAGCTATCGCATAAACAAATCCTCTATTCAATAAACTCAATCTGACTGAACTAAAGTAAGGATCCATATTTGCGCCGTAAGATCCATATCCATAAAGAAGAAGTGGAGCACTCCCATCTAATTTCGTGTCCTTATGATACACAATTGAAACGGGAACTTTTACCCCATCTCTAGCTGTTATGTATATTCTTTCAGAAGAATAATTTCCTGGCTTAAAAGTATCATCCATTACTTCACTTTGTTTCATTAACTCTTGTTCTTTTGAATTCATGTTGTAATCAAAAGTTGAGTTTGGAGTGGTTAATGAAGTGTATCCATATCGCAAAACGTCAGTATCAAATTCTGGATTAGAACTTGTATAGGCCATGTATGCAGGGTCATTAAATTGAATGTAATGTTCTGAATTATCTGCCCATTTGATAATTCTGATTCCAGTTAGACCATTTTCTCTTTCACTGACAACTAAATGATTTTTAAATATATCAATTCCTTCTAGAAGAACATCTTCTCTATGAGGGATAACCTCTATCCAGTTGTCTTTACTGGTATTGGAAACAGGAGTTTTAACTAATTTGAAATTCTTCGCTTTGTCGTTTGTTTTGATAAAGAAATCATCACCAAAATGGTTAACTGAATACTCATGATTTTCTTCTCGAGGAAGAATAATTTTCCATTCTCCATTGGGATTGTCAGCATCTAAAAAACGAATTTCAGAGGACAAAGTTTGATACGAACCTATAATTAAATATTTGTTAGATTTTGTCTTAGACACGCCACATCCAAAGGTTTCATCCCTCTCTTCAAACACCAATATATCTTCTTTCTGGCTAGTACCTATAGTGTGTCTGTATATTTTATTAGATCGTAAAGTTACCGGGTCTTTTTTTGTGTAAAAAATGGTTTTATTATCATTTGCCCAGGTAATCCCACCAGTAGTCTGTTCAATTTTATCATTGTAAACTTTACCTGTTTCGATATTTTTAATAAAAATAGTGTATTCACGTCTGGAAATTAAATCAGTTGAATATGCGGCTAGTTTATTATCTGGACTTACACTCATTCCTCCAAGTGCAAAATAAGATTCTCCGTTAGCCAATTCTGGCTGATTGATAATGATTTCTTCTTCACTTTTTTCATTTTCTTTTTTTCTGCAATTAAGCCCATAATCCTCACCTTTCTCAAAGCGAGAATAATAGAGATATCCATTTTTATAAAACGGTACAGATTCATCATCTTGTTTAATTCTCGATGTAATTTCTTCAAATAATTCTTTCTGGAACTTTTTAGTATGCTTCATTTTAGCATCTAAATAAGCATTTTCTTCGTTCAAATAAGAGAGAACATCTTTCGTTTGAGAGTCAGACTCGGCAGCATTTTTTTGTTCATCTGTTAATCGCATCCAAAAATAATTATCTACCCGAGTGTCTCTATGAGTTGTTATTTTTTTTTCGATTTGTTTCGCTTGAGGGGCTTTAATCATATTCTTTTCTGTAGTTGTGCAGTTTGTTAATGCTAGAATAGCAAAAGTGAAAAATACGTTGGTCTTCATGAAATGAGAATTATTTTTATACTTAAGGTTACTTATTTACTATTATTTTTTTTGTTATCGATTGCATATCACTTGTTACTTTTACAAAGTAAACTCCAGTTAAAAAATGACGGACATCAATATCACCAATGACATTATTTGATTGAAATATTATTTTGCCTAATGTATCATAAATTATGATGTTGTTAAACTGAAATGAGTTATTATTTACTATTTTAAAGCTACTACTAACGGGGTTCGGGTAAATTGAGATTTGTTCCAACTCAATTTCGCCAAGTGATAAAGGGCAACCAACACTGAAGCCAGTTGTTGCATCAATATTTTCCCAACTTGTTGTGCTGTATATTTCATTATCAACACTTATGCATATAAGGTTTGGGTTATTTAGAGTGTTGAAAAAAACGTTTAATATATTTGTGTTGTTTCCATTTCTTATATCTAAACTTGTTAGTAAATTGTTGTAACAGAATAATCGCGTTAATGCCGTATTGCTAGAGAGGTTTATAGTCGAAAGTAAATTGTTATGACAATACAATTCTGTTAGAGCTATGTTGGCCGACACATTTAAATTTGTTAGCGGATTATTGTAGCAATATAACCGAGATAAAGCCATGTTATTCGATAGGTCTAGACTCGAGATTAAATTATTATGACAGTAAAACTCAGTTAAAGAAATAAAATTTTCAATACCGGTTAAGTCCACAATGTTTAAAAAAGAAAGATCTAAACTGGCAATTGTACTAATATTTGAAGTTGTAACATAATTATTTAAAGTACCAGAATCATAACCTAAGTCAATAAGTTTTTGTTCGAAATTATCATCCGGGACATAGGTTAAAATGCTAGCGCAATTCTGACTAAAAAATGCCGTTGCATCTATGGATGTCCAATTTGCAGTGCTATATGAAACATCATCAACATTTATACAGGTCAGACCAGAGTTGTTTGTTGCTGTGAATTCATTAAAATTGACGTTATTTCCATTTCTAGCATCCAAACTTAACAGTAGGTTATTATAACACCTCAATTCCGTTAAAGCTGAATTATTCGATACATCAAGGTTCGTTAACTGATTAACATGACACCGCAACTGAACTAAAGATGTATTGGCCGATAAATCTATATTTGTAAGTGAATTATTGTTGCAATCTAAATAGGATAAAGCTGTATTATTGGATACATCTAAACTGGCTAATTGATTACTGTAAATTCTTAATTCCGTTAAACCTGTATTGCTTGAAATATCTATACTAGTTAATTGATTAGTATGACACCATAAGGTAATTAAACTTGTAAAATCTTCAATACCCGTAAGATCTGAAATATTTTGACTAGAAACATTTAAGCTAGTAATTGAATTAATGTTTGCGGTTGGAACATAATCATCCAAAGGACCACTATCATAACCTAAGAATATAAGTCTTTGTTCAAAATTATCGTCGGGAATGTAAGTGTATTGACTTAGACAGTTAACACTAATTAGTAATAACAACAGCGTAAATATACTTATTTTCATACTCTAAACTTTAGTTTTAAAACTCGTTTGTATTCAAAAATACGAATTTTATTCAATTATGAGCAGCGGTTGACTTTAAGTAGTTTTAGAATAGGGAAGAAAGAAGAGTTTATTTTATGTTTGATGCCAATAAAATTTCTTTCACTTGTTTTTTTATCGTATCTTAGTACATTAATTATATAAAACTACTACTACGATGAAAAAAACAATTACTTTAATGAGCTTGCTAATTTCTTCAATTAGTATTGCTCAACCTACAATAACAGCAGCTAATCAGATGCCGGCATTTGATGACACAGTTTATTATACAGATGCAAATTCTTTTGGATTTGATCCAAATGGTACGGGGCCAGTAACTGGAAAAATTTGGGATTATTCAGGTTTGACACCTACTACACCAGTCAGCTTCTGGTATGTTGATCCAACAACAACTGTAGAGTCGGCTAATTATCCTCAATCAACTATTGCAATGGGTAACTCAACAGCAGTTGGTTATGAATACTTTGAGAATACTGCTTCGTCTATCAGTCGATGGGGCTATTCTTCTCCGGTGCAGCCTTCTTTATACTATGATAATGCATGGTCTAGATATACTTTCCCATTAACACCTGGCGTCGTTCAAAATGTCTCTTCTTATTCAGGTACAATGGGAGCATTTGGAGCTGGAGAAGATTCAGCTACAATAGCCAACGGTACATATACGGCAACTCCTGATGCTTATGGATTCTTAAGTCTCCCACCACTTGTTTTTGGTGGTCAGCCTGAGATTTTTGATTCTGTTGTCAGGGTCCGGATTCTTGAGAATTTTCAAATAATTTTGTGGGTATTCGGTACACCTGCTGTTACAGTTAACGTCGCTGATGATTTTTACGTATATTTTGATGAAGAAACGCAAGACCCTATTCTGATTTACGGTACAACGACCGATGATGCAGGCGGAGGTACCCAAACTATTTTAAGGTATCAAAATGCCATCTCTGGTACTGCGAGTACAGCTGGTCTTTCTGAATTAAAGCTTACTGATTTTAGTGTTTATCCAAATCCAGCTGTCGAGGAGTTTACGATTTCTTTTAATAAGGCGATGAATAGAGTCGTTTCTTTGCATAGTACAGATGGTAAAAGTGTTTTTTCGCAAACTGTCAATGGGTTGACAACTAATATAGGCGTGGAAGATTTACCCAAAGGTATTTACATTGTTAAAGTGAGAACTGGAACAAAATTTTCTGTAAAAAAGATAGTCATTGAATAGAAAACATCTGATGAAATAATTGAAAACCGCCTTGAGATTTTAAGGCGGTTTTTTCTTTTAAAAAATTTACTCACCTTTGTGTAAAAGAATGCACTATGGAATTCATCTCAAAAGAAATAGACGAATATGTCTGCGCTCACACAGAAAACGAACCAGAATTACTTCAACAGTTAAATAGGGAAACACACATCAATGTGCTCATACCTCGTATGTTAAGCGGTCATTTTCAAGGTCGTGTTTTGAGCATGCTTTCTCATATGATACAACCAAAGAATGTCCTTGAAATTGGAACTTACACAGGTTATTCAGCGCTTTGTTTTGCGGAAGGTCTTGCTGAGAATGGGAAAATAACGACTATTGACAAGAATGAAGAGTTAGAAGACCTTGTCATTAAATATCTAGAAAAAGCAGGATATAAAAATAAGATCGATTGCATTATTGGTGATGCTTTGAAAATAATTCCTCAATTAAATGAAGAGTTTGATCTGGTCTTTATCGACGCAGATAAGGGCAATTATGTGAATTATTACAATCTTATAATTGATATGGTTCCATCAGGAGGATATATTATTGTAGATAATGTATTGTGGTCGGGTAAGGTGATTGAAGAGGTTGATAAAGATGATATAGATACACAAACGTTGGTGAAGTTAAATAAATTAGTACATGAGGATAAGCGAGTACATGAAGTTCTTCTTCCTATACGAGATGGATTAATGATTGTTAGGAAGAAGTAGATGCTTGAAATTCTTTATCAAGACGAATTTATTGTAGCTATAAATAAGCCTCATGGGTTGTTGGTTCACCGAACAAAAATTGCACAAGATGCCAACGAATTCGCAATTCAACTTCTTAGAGATCAACTAGGACAAAAAGTATATCCGGTTCACCGGTTGGATAGGAAAACAAGCGGAATATTGCTATTCGCACTTTCCCCAGAAGTTAATAGCCTTTTACAGAAAATGTTCATGGGAAAAGAGGTGAAAAAAAAGTACATTGCCATTGTGAGAGGTCATTCTCCGCAATCTGAAACTATCGATTACCCCTTAACCAATGATGTAGGTATGTTACAAGAGGCGATTACACATTTTAGAACTTTGCACAAAACAGAGTGTGACTTCCCCTCGGGTAAATTCGCTACTTCTCGTTATTCATTGATTGAAATTACTCCGGAAACCGGTCGTTTCCATCAAATTAGAAAACATTTAGCACATTTACGACATCCAATAATCGGGGATAGACCACATGGTTGTAACAAACAGAATAAATTTTTTTTAGAGCGTTTTAGCATGAATACGATGTTATTACATGCTAAGGAGTTGTCTTTATGTCACCCTGTTACCAACGAAGTTCTTATTATTAAAGCAGAATTTCATGGAGAGTTTAATAGAATTCAAAAAGAATTATTTCAAATAAATTAGTAAGAGTTATAGTATTCCAGCTATCATAAGACTACCCATTAAGAAAAGCAACACTCCAACTATTTTTTGAATACCTGAAACAGTGGTCTTGTGAATTAGTTTCTTTCCGAAATAAGTACCCAGAAATGCAAAAATAACTCCAATAACGAGCAACATTTTGCCCTCGGAAATAGCCAGTAAAAATTTATTTTCTTGACCAGTAATAGCTGCGAAGCCAAAAAGATATACAGAGAGTCGTGATAAATCAACAACCAAAGACACGGCGTTTGAAGTCCCGATGAATTGTTCTTTTGTTAAACCGATTTTCGACAGGAATGCAGCTCTAAAAGCACCTTGGTGACCAGAAACACCACCAAAAAAACCACTTAAAGAACCCCCTAAAGGTAAATATTTTCTACCAAAGTTGATCTTGCTAAATTTTGGACTTAGGTCCAGCCATGCAAAGAAAATCATCAATGAACCAATCACGATTTTCACCATAGTAATGTCAAAACGCTTGTCATTTAACCGATATGAATGCAAAATTTCAATTTCGTCGAAGGTCGTTAACACAAGACCTCCAACAAATGCTAAAAATATGGCTGGCAGACCAAAACGAATTAATGTATTCCAATGAATATGCTTAGAGACCAGTCCAAATTTGAATAAATTATTGGCTAGATGAACAATGGCGGTCGCTCCGACCGCCGTAGGAAGATCAAAAAACAGACTAAAAACAGGCAAAAGAATTGTTCCTAACCCAAATCCTGAAAAAAAGGTCAGTCCTGCTCCAAAAAGTACCGTTATGGCTATGATTACATATTCCATTGAACAAAGAAAAGAATTAAAATAGAATAAAAAAAATGACGTCTAAGCAAAACTTAAACTCCAGCCTAAAAGACTTCCTAAAAGAACTGTAATCATTGCGTTAGATTTTTTCATTCCAAATGTAAAACCAAAACTTGATAGAAGAATTAGAGCAGTTTTCCATTCATTAATGCTTTCTATTCCCATTTCTATCAATACTTTAAGCATGATTGCTACTGCAGCAATATTTACAGCGTCCAAGAATGCAGAAAGAAATTTTGATTTTCTCATTTTTGGAATTAATGGATTTAAAATAAGAACAAAGATGAATGAAGGAAGAAAAATCCCTACTGTAGCAGCTATTGCTCCCCAAAAACCAAACAATTGATACCCAATAAATGTTGCAGTAGATAACACCGGACCAGGAGTGAATTGACCAACAGCAATTGCGTCCATTAGCTCAGGTCTTGTTAATAAGCCATTTGCAACTAATTCTCCATCTAAAAAGGCAAATAAAACATAACCAGAACCATATAGTATAGATCCCACCTTAAAGAAAATCCAAAATACTTTTAGCGCACCCATCGAGGTTGTTCCTGCGATAGTTGCTTTCAAAATAATATATGGTAAGAATGCCTTTTTTTTTGGCTTTACATCTATAGTTTTATGCTTTACGTAAAAATATATTGCTCCAATTATTCCTGCGCCGAGCAATGCATTAACTTCATTTATACCAAGAAAACCTACAAGTACTGTTATTGCGCCAAGAATTCCTAGTTCAAAAGATTTTAATGCTTTTTTCCCTAATTTAAAGACAGCTGCAGCAATTATTGCTATCACCGCTGGTTTTATACCATAGATAAAACTTTCTACTTCAGGTAATTGTCCATAACTGACGTACAGCCATGCAAGAATTCCAGTTATAACAACTGCAGGAAAGATAAATGCCATACCGGCGACAAATAAGCCTGAAAATCCAGCTCGTTCATGTCCACAATGCATTGTCATTTCTGTAGAATTAGGCCCAGGAATAAGATTAGTTGCACCTATTAAATCTAGAAAATGCTCAGGAGAAATCCATTTCCGTTTTTCAACAATTTCTTGTTCCATCATTGCTATATGAGAAGCAGGACCACCAAAGGCGATTAGTCCCATCTTAAAAAAAACAGCAGCTATTTCTTTGAGATTCTTTTTTTTCATTGCACAAAAAAAATGATTTATTTCGTGAATTGTTCATTTCAAACATTAATTTTATGTTAAATAATAAAGTAATGATTGATTTTAGAAGTGATACCGTTACAAAGCCTTCAGAAGAAATGAAGGAATTAATGTTTGCAGCACCAGTTGGAGATGATGTTTTTTCAGAAGACCCTACCATTAATGAATTGCAAAACTATAGCGCTAAATTATTTGGAATGGAAGATGCTATCTACTGCTCTTCAGGAACACAGACCAATCAAATCGCAATTAATATTCATGTGAATTCTGGAGGTGAAGTTATCACAAATGAAGATTCGCACATCTATAAATATGAAGGTGGTGGGATTGCAAAGAATACCGGTGCATCCGTTCGATTAATTCGTGGAAATCGAGGTCGCTTAACATTACAGGATGTTGAGCAATGGATTAACCCGGACGATATTCATTTACCAGTTACTCAGTTAGTAAGTCTGGAGGATACATCAAATCGTGGGGGAGGAGCTATTTATGATTTTGAAGAAATAAAGAAAATTAGTGCATTCTGTCGTGAAAATAGGATGCCAATTCATCTAGACGGTGCGCGTTTGATGAATGCAATGGTTGAGAATAAAGTTGATTTAAAAGAATATGCTTCTCAGTTTGATTCTATTTCCCTTTGTCTTTCAAAGGGCCTTGGTGCACCCGTTGGCTCTTTGCTAATTGGGAATAAAAGTTTCATCAAACAAGCTCGCCGTGTAAGAAAAGTATTTGGTGGCGGTATGCGCCAAGCTGGTGTTATTGCAGCTGGAGGCTTGTATGCATTGAAAAATAATGTTAATCGCTTAGCGGAGGATCATAAGCATGCAAAAGCATTAGAGTCAGCCCTGGAAGAGTTTAACTGGGTAAAAAGTGTCTCGGGTGTTGAAACGAACATAGTAGTTGTTAATTTAAGCAACCCCGCTAAACGTGATATGATAATTCACGAGTTAGAGAAAAACAATATTAGAATTATGGCTTTCGGACCTGGAATGTTGCGTTTTGTGACTCATTTAGATATTAGTTCTTCAGATATTGACAAAACAATTGATGTTTTAAAGAAAATCTTAGCTTGACTTCGAAAATCTGCATATTGTTAGTATTTTGTCTCTTCCTAATTTCTTGCAATAGGCAAAAAGAGGAAGTAATAGATCTATCGGATATAATTAAAGAATCAGAGAATTACAAAGAAGGCGAAACTACATCGGAATTTGACACTGATATTCTTGATACTAGCGAAATGGTTTTAGATGATTTTACAGAGAATGGGTTAGATGTTTCTAGCTACGAAATTCTTGATGATAAACTATTTCCTGATCGATTTGGGCCAAAATCTTCTTCTATAATGCGGTTGAATTTTGAGAAGGACACAGTTTTTTATGGCAGTTGGTCATTTGAGGATTCTTCAAAAACAGTCAATGCTTTTTTTAATTGGTTGGATAATTTTGGCAAGAAACACAAATCTATTTTTATTGGTGAAGAAAAAAACCTTCAAAAAAAACCTTTTTTGATGTTCATTGGTAATAATTCTCTGATTTTCGTTGAATCAAATGAATTTTTATCAAAACCACAATGGGAAAACTATTTAGAAAATAAAGGATATAAAGAAGATTGGTATTACATCTTGCAACAGCGAAAATGGGGAAAGGTGAAATGGTTGTTGGATTTAGAAAAATAGACAAAGTCATTTTTCTAAATCAAGTTAGTCTATGAAGTCGGAATACCATTTCTAAGAGCGAAACGTTTCTAATTTTCCGGTTTCCCCAAATCAATCAATACTGCATTGTAATAGCGCTCATCCTCAGAAACATTTTTAGTCATCCAGTCAGGTAATTCGAATTGCTCGTTTTCGGATTCAACTTCTAATTCTGCCATAACTAATCCTTGCAATTGACCTTCAAATACATCAACCTCCCAAATGTGTGCACCAATTTTAATTTCATAACGAAGCTTACGAATTTGTTTGTCGATAAGATTTTTAAACATCTCTTCAGCATCTTTTACAGGAATTTCATATTCAAATTCAGACCGAGTGATACCGATTGTTTTCCCTTTAATTGTCAGAAATGCTCGGTTATTCTTAATTCTAATTCTAACAGTTTTGTTTACAGAGGAATGTAAAAATCCCTGGACAATTAATTGAGGTTCTGGCTTACTTATTTGACGCCATTTATCTTTATCAACAAGGTATTTGTGTTCTATTTCTTTCATTATCCAACGGGTCCTGTAAAACCGTATTTCTTTCCTTTTTTATTCAATAAAAGACTCGTAAATATTTCAAAGTCACTTGTTTTTATCCTGAAAATGTACTTATACATTCCATTTTTCTCACGAATAACTTCAGCTACTTCGATTTTGAGAATATGAGAAAATTTTATATTTCGATAATCGTTTGTCTCCAGGTCACTACCACCAAATAGTTCATTAATGAGTTGAGTTCTATTACCACTAAGAAATTTCAATTGTTCTTTTCGATATTTTTTATCTAATAATTTAAAAATCTCTTTTTCAGAACGTTTGCTAACTGCATTCGTGAATTTTCGGATATATTTCTGTTGAGACTCTGGGATTTTTTCATCCTGAGAATAACTGGGATTCGCAATCAACAAAAAACATAGTTGGAATAAAAACAATAACTTCATTTGACTAAGATAATCAATTAGTTTAATCCACAATCTTCTAATAATAAGTTATCTTTGTAGCTGTGAACATTTATTTAACATTTGACTACGAGTTGTTTTTCGGCGAAGAATCGGGAACGGTTGAAAAATGTATGTTGCAACCGACTGAAGATTTATTGGAATTGGCAAGAGGTAAAAATGTATCTTATACTTTTTTTGTAGATGTAGGCTACTTAATTGAAGCAGAAAAATATCCTCAATTAAGGACAGAGTTGCAGTTAGTGAAGACACAAATCAACAAGATGCTCACTTTGGGCCATGATGTTCAATTGCACATTCACCCTCATTGGGAAAAAGCAACTTGGGATGGAAAATGGTCTATGAATATTTCTAATTCGTACAAACTATCCGATTTTTCTGAAATTGAAATTACCGCAATTGTAAAAAAATACAAAAGTTATTTAGATAACATAACAGGTAATAATACCTTCGTTTTTCGTGCGGGAGGTTGGTGCATTGAGCCATTTATTTTGCTCAAAGACGTGTTTAAAGAGGTTGGTATAAGAATTGATTCTTCAGTTTTTCCTGGTGTTTATTTGAAAACAGATAACTATTCAGTTAATTTTCTCAATGCTCCGCGAAAGTCTAAGTACTACTTTGAAAATAGTGTTTGTGACGAAGATGAAGATGGTTCCTTTATAGAATATCCAATTTCTTCATTCCGATACAGTCCATCATTTTATTGGTGGTTATTTGGTTTAGGTAAATTGTTCCCAACTTCTCATAAAATGATTGGTGATGGTCAATTCATCAGTCAAGGTGGACGTAAATGGCATTCCTTGACTTCATTTTCTAACTTTCATGTTTCTACGGATGGTTATTACGCTAAGAAATTGAAAGCGTCCCTTCAGAAGTCCATCAATTTGAATCATGCAGAAATGGTCGTTATTGGCCATCCCAAAGGAAATACGATTTATTCTTTGCGAAAATTAAACCGTTTTATTGACGAGAACCATACCAAACACTCATTTAAAACGTTCGTGTAAAAGTGAAAATAGTAGATCGAAAAGATATCGATATTGGTAGATGGAATAAGCTCGTTCGTTCAACGAAAGAGTCAAGTTTTTTTTCATACGGTTGGTATTTGGATGCTGTTGCTGAGAATTGGTGTGTCTTAGTCAATGATGACTATTCTTGTGGAATCGCATTACCTTTCTCTACTCGATTTGGAGTTGTCACTTTATATACACCTATTTTTGTTCGATATGTTGAGATTCTAGGAAATGAGGAATCCTCAATTGATTTTGAGCAATTGATTCGTACTCGTTTCACCAATATCTGTTTAGCTACGAAGAAACAATTATTCAACGGTTCTTCTGAACAAGTGTACCAAAATATTAAGAAAAATAATGACAGGAACGTTGGCTCACAAGCAAAGAGAATGCTTAAGAAAGCTAGTAAGTTGAAATTGACGACTTATCAAAGTAACGAATATGAACTTGTTTTGTCATCGATAAAAGAAGGTTTAGAAAATAAGCATCAAGGATTGAATTCAAAAAGTATGTTGTCGTTAGAACAACTTATTAAGAATGCCAAAACTGAAAATGCACTGAATGTGATTCAAATTGATTATACTGGAGGGATAGTTTGTCTAGAAAGTGACCGCGAAATTCTTTATTTAAAGGGAGTTGTCGATGATTCAACAAAAAAAAATGGTGGAATGTATTTGGCTTTAAATACAGCTATCGAAAATGCGATAGATGCAAATAAAAACTTTGACTTTGGAGGTTCTAAAGTTGAAGGAGTGAAAGGCTTTAATCATAACCTTGGTGGTAAGAATGTTGTTTATTATTTGTACGAGAACGTAAATTATCCATGGTGGTATCGTCTGATGAAAAAAATGAAGTAGAAAATTGGGCGCTCCAAATTCATTCTCATCGCAGTATATTAATATACTGTAGTTCAGTCTTAATTGTTAAATTTGTCCATGCTTTTGCCAAAATCAAATACCCCACGATGGATTATTATCATTCTTGATATAATTATGTCCTTGACGGCATTGTTTTTTGCGTATTTGATCCGATTTGACATCAAAACAGATGAAAGCATTATTGCAAATGAATGGGCAATTCTATCCAAATCGATTTGGGTATTCATTCTTGTTAAATTGGTGTTGTTTTATGTGTTTAAAATTCACAAAGGGTTAATTAGACACACTTCTACAGAAGATTTAAGAAGAATAATATCAGCTACCTTTCTCAGCTCGATTATTTTCGCTATTCTGGGTTATTTGCGATACGAGTTTGTGGACGATTACTTCTTATTCCCGAAATCGGTATTAATTGTGGAGTTTTTAGCTTCTTCAGTTTTTCTTGTAGGTTCCCGATTTATAATAAAGCTTATTTACATGGAATCCATAAAATCCAAAGATGTTGATGACAGGGTTTTGATTTATGGCGCTGGAATTTCTGGGTTAATCACCAAAAGAACAATAGAGAAAGACATTCAGAGCAAACAAGCAATCATAGGATTTTTAGATGACAACAAAAAGCTCGCGGGTAATCGCTTAGAAGGTAAAACCATTTTTCATTCAAGTAAGTTAGAGAAAATTGCAAAAGACGAAGGGGTCACAAAATTGATTATTGCAATTCAAAACCCGGATAAGGAGAATCAACAGAGAATAGCAGAATTTTGTTTAGAGAATAACATAAGTGTTCAAAAAGTTCCGAGTACTAAAAGTTGGATCAATGGAGAATTCTCCAGTAAACAAATTGCAAAAATTAACATCAATGATTTATTGGGGAGAAAACCAATTTCTTTAGATGAACAACGTATAAAAAAGGAACTAAAAGGGCAAATAGTATTAATTACAGGAGCTGCTGGGTCTATTGGGAGTGGTATGGTTCGGCAGATTGCAAAGTATTCTCCGAAAAAATTGATTTTACTCGACCAAGCAGAATCGCCGCTCTACGATTTACAAAATGAATTACTTTCTGAAGAGAATAACTTAACTTTTGATGTAGTGATCGGTGATATTCGTAATCAAGAAAGAATGAAAAATGTTTTTGAGACATACAATCCTCGTTATGTTTTTCATGCGGCAGCGTACAAACACGTCCCGTTGATGGAAGATAATCCTACTGAGGCAGTTTTAACAAACATTGATGGGACCAAAAATCTTGTTGACTTATCTCTAGAAAATGAGGTATTCAAGTTTGTAATGATTTCAACTGATAAAGCTGTAAATCCAACAAACGTAATGGGAGCATCAAAACGAATCGCGGAAATATATGCTCAGAATGCAAATGAAAATAATTCCACGAAATTTATCACAACTCGCTTCGGCAATGTTCTTGGCTCAAATGGTTCAGTTATTCCATTATTTCAAAAGCAAATTGACAATGGAGGACCGATAACGGTAACTGACAAGCGTGTTACGCGTTTCTTTATGACTATTCCAGAAGCATGTCAATTAGTTCTTGAGGCTGGAACAATGGGAGAGGGGGGAGAAATCTTTGTCTTTGATATGGGAGAGTCGGTTAAAATAATCGATTTGGCGGAAAAAATGATCAAACTGAGCGGATTGGAACTAGGTAAGGACATTCAAATCAAAATTACTGGATTGAGACCAGGTGAAAAGTTGTATGAAGAACTCCTAGCAAAAGAAGAGAACACCTTAACAACTCACCATCCTCAAATTTTAAAAGCAAAATTTAGAGAAGAAAATGAGGCTCAGATTGAGCGAATAAAAACACTTATAGCTTCTTTTAAAACTCAAGATAATGAGAATATTGTGAAACAAATGAAGGCTATTGTGCCTGAATTTATCAGTAATAACTCAACTTTCGAGAAATTAGATTAGTAAATGTTTTTGTGAAATTAATTATCCTCACCCTAGCCCCCTCCAAAGGGGGAAACGGATACTTGTTAAATTTTGCAAGACGAAAAAGTCGAATTCTTTAGAAATTACTATTGATCATCTATCTACTTTCCCCCTTTGGAGGGGGCTAGGGGGAGGATTTTGTAAAGGTTAGAGAGAGCGTCTAAATCAAATACTCTAATTCATATCAAAGCCAAAAGCAAAATGAATTAACTATATTTGATAAAAAAATGAAAATTTCTCCAGCTTCCATTCATATCCGTTTTGCAGATGTCGATATAATGGGACATGTAAATAATGCGGTTTACCTTAGTTACTTTGAAAATACTCGCATGCACTACTTCAAGCACATGCTTGGTAGAGATTGGGATTGGAACAAAGACGGTATTATTCTCTTAAAAAACGAAGTGGAGTATATACGTCCGTTGCAATTAAATGATTCACCCCTTATCACAATGAAAGTCATCAAAATAGGTAATAAATCGTTTACTTTAGGTTATGAATTGACTGTAAATGATATTCTATACTGCAAAGGATTATCTATTTTAGTAGGATATGATAATCAAAATCACAAAAGCATCGAAATTCCTTCTTCAATGAGAGAAGAATTAGAAAAATTAAAGTCGGAACAATAATTGCACATTACCTAAAAACAAACAGAATGAAAATACTATTTTCCTTTCTTACCATATTACTTGTGACAAGCGCTGTTGCTCAAGTTGAAATCCCTAAATTTAATACGGGTGATTCCTGCTACTTTGTAAAAGGCAAGAATGGCGAACGAGTTGAAAGCCGAAGATATGCAGAATGGCAATGTGGTAAATTGGCGGGAGTTGTTGACTGTGGCACTCGATTAGATTATGATCAAGAAAGTGACATTGTTTACTTAAATAGTGAAGATATGGTCAATTCTGCAGGTGCAAACAAACCTTTTTCAGGTACTTGTGAGTCTTGCCACATGAATGGTGTGCTAGCAAGAAAGATAACCTTTGTCAATGGCAAGGAAAATGGAATTGATACTACGTATTACGAGTCGGGTTGTCCGCAAGTGGTGCGTTCTCATATACAAGGTGCTGAGTCGGGTCAATGGTTGTATATGTATGATAGCACGCAATATCTAGCTTGGGAAATGAACTATTATTTAGGAGAAAAGCATGGCAAGCACATCTTCATGAAAAAGAATGGTGATACAACCAAGTGGGAGAATTATAAAAATGGACGTTTGGATGGAGTGAGAAGAACATATTATCCAGGTTCTAGAATTAAGAAAGAGGTTTCTTACAAAGAAGGAATAATGGACGGAGCGTTTAAAATATACAATCTTGAGGGAATTGTTATTGAAGAAATTAACTACAAAGAAGGAATGAAAGATGATGTAGCTAACTACTTCTACGACGATGGGAAACCGCTAAAAATTGAACATTGGAATATGGGTGTTAAGGACGGTCAATTTAAAATTTTCTTTTATCAAGGACATGTTCAAGAAACGGAAACTTACCACAAGGGAAATAAAGAAGGTTGGTTCATGGTGTATTATCCAGATTCAAAGACCAAAACCAAAATCTTATACAAAAAAGATATTCGGATAGAAGAGCATCGTTATGATGAGCAAGGTCGAGAAACGTATTCATTCGGAACAGAAACAAGTGATGGTGCAGAGGACGATGAAATGCCAACTGTTAAGAAAAAGAAGAATAAACGAGGCAAGAAGAAAGAAAAATGAGCAGGACTGTGGTACTCAGTTTAATTTTCTAAGTAAACGCATTTGACTTATAAAATCTCCTTTCAATTCTCTATATTTGTTATCCAAAATTTAATAAGATAAAAACATGAATAACTGGTTCACCGTTAAGGTAAAATATACTAAACAATTAGAAGACGGAGGTTTTAAAAGAGTTTCTGAACCCTATCTATTAGCTGCAATGACTTTCACAGATGCTGAAGCAAGAATTTACGAAGAACTAGGAAGCGTTATCCGTGGAGAATTTGTCGTCAGCGGGATTGCAAAAACAGAAATCAACGATATTTTCTCTTATGATGATTCTGACATTTGGTACAAATGCAAAGTGACTTACGAAAATTTCGATGCAGATTCTGAAAAAGGAAAAAAAGTGTCACAAAACTTTTTGGTATCTGCAGATTCTGTGAAACAAGCCTATGAAAGAATTACAGAAAGTTTAAAAGATATGCTGGTTGATATTAGCATTCCATCAATTGTACTTTCTCCAATTGTTGAAATTTTTCCCTATAATGAAGAGTTGGACAAAGAAATAGGAAGACGCCCTCTAGAAGATACTGACCTCGTTGATGAAGAAACGGGACAGGTTAATTCTGAAGAAGAGGTTGAGGACGAAGATGAGAATTCAGGAGTTGTTTTTTCTGCTTCAGGTTCTGATGTGGATGACGAAGACGAGATTGAAGATTAAAATTTAGTATGAGCTTAGAAGAGGTTAAAAACTATTTAAATTCTATACGGAGAGATTTTTCAAATCGTCCGTTGAGTGAGGATTCTGTGCACAAAAACCCCTTCGAACAATATGCCATTTGGTTTGAAGAAGCAGTGAACGCACAATTGCTAGATCCTTCTGCAATGACTTTAGCAACAGCTAGTGAAGAAGCAAAACCTTCTTCAAGAACAGTCTATTTACGAGATATTATTGAAGAGGCTATCGTTTTTTACACCAATTACAGCAGTCAAAAGGGCAAAAATCTTGCTGAAAATCCATTCGCAAGTGCAACACTTTTTTGGCCAGAATTAGAGCGGCAAATTCACTTTGAAGGTGAAGTTGAGAAGGTTGATTCAGAAATATCTGACAATTACTTTGCTTCTCGCCCAAAAGAAAGTAAAATTGGCGCTTGGGCTTCTCAGCAGAGTGATATTCTAAGTGGTAGAGTAGAGTTAGAAGAGCAGATTACTTTCTTTGCAAATAAATTTAAAGATTCAGATGATGTACCTCGCCCAGAATTTTGGGGTGGTTACCGGTTAATTCCAAATCGAATAGAGTTTTGGCAAGGTCGTCCATCTCGTTTGCACGACAGAATAGTGTATTTGAAAAATGGCAACGAGTGGGAAATTGTTAGAGTCAATCCATAGTTATGTTTGAGATAACTCCCATCATTTTTCAATTATCGAATGGCATACGTGTGGTTTACCAAAAAACGGACGCTTTTGTGGCACACATGGGAGTTGTTATTCAAGCTGGTTCTCGATATGAGCAACCAGAAGAGGAGGGATTAGCTCATTTTTTGGAGCATTGTATTTTTAAAGGTACTTCTAAGAGAAAAGCCTTCGATATTTTTACTGATTTAGATTCGGTAGGCGGAGAATTAAACGCCTATACCACCAAAGAGGAAATTTGTATTCATGCTTCATTCAGAAAGAATCATTTCTCGATTGCCTCGGAATTATTGAGCGACATTCTGCAGAATGCATCCTTTCCAGAAGATGAAATTGAAAAGGAGAAGGAAGTTGTTTTAGACGAAATCATCTCCTATCTTGATTCTCCAGCGGAAAGAATTTACGACGATTTTGAAGCATTGATTTTTAAAGGTCATTCCTTGGGTTATAATACTCTTGGGACAAAAGAAACAGTGAATTCTTTTTCGCGTGAAAATTTGCTTTCTTACATGCAGCGTTATTTTACACCTTCCAATATCATTATTTCTTTCGTTGGAAGCATTGCTCTTGATGATTTAAAGAAAGAATTAGAGAATGATTTTGGCAGTATGCCAACAAGAGAATTTGAGCTACTCAATTCTAAGATTTCATCATTCGAGTCTTTTCAATTGAAAGAAATGAAATCGAATTTTCAAACGCATACAGTTATTGGAGGTCGAGCACCTTCTTATAATGAACCTTCGAGAAAATCCATGACCTTATTGACCAATGTTTTGGGAGGACCAGCGTTAAATTCTAGACTTACCCTTTCGGTTAGAGAAAAATATGGTTATGCCTATAACATCGAAGCCAATTATACCAGTTATTCTGATGTAGGTTTTTGGAGTATATACATGGGTACGGATAAGAAGTACCTCAACAAAGCCATTCAGTTGATATACGCAGAATTAGAATTAATTCGCAAAGTTGGGCTAAGTTCGAAAGAATTGGAGCAAGCCAAAGAGCAATTAAAAGGTCATATCGCCTTGTCTTTAGATTCTAATCTTGAATTAATGTTTAGCTTGGCTCGCTCTTTAATGATTCATGGAACCATAGACTCTACCAAAGAAATTTATAATAAAATTGATAGTATCACCTTGGCAGAATTGTCCAATGTGGCAAAGCGGTATTATTTGGAAAGTAATTTGGCGGAGCTAGTTTATGATTTTGAGTCGTAGAGTGGGTAGGTAAAACTACTTTTTTTTAGATGCCGACAAACCCTTTTTTGAGTATAAACAACAATCACTCATCTAAAAAAGCAATTTCCCTCTTTCCTTCCAGCCCTCAATCGGCCGCAAATTCAATATTTTGCAGGAACTCCTTTTTTAAAACTGCTTAGAATAAACTCTCGTAAATCCTCGCTGGCGGTTACTAAATCAGCTTTTCTCAAATACATCATGTGACCACTTTCGTATGTCTTAAATGTAAATCGATCTTTCATTTTACCGCTAGGATCTATTTGCCACATTGAATATTTTGACATGAAATAAGTGGTTGCTCCATCATAAAGTCCTGTTTGATACAGAACTTTTAAGTAAGGGTTTTGTGCCATTGCTTGTCGTAGATTATCTCTCGTATTGTTATTTTTCTTATCCCAAGGATGCACATCCCCAAACATGTTGTATTTAATATCTGTTTTGTAGTCAAGTTCTTCGCGCAAATAGTAATTTATTGCCGGAGTAAATGAATGCAACCATGAAGTTAATTCTGGACTATAATCAGGTCGGCTTCCAGTTTCTGTTTTATCAATTCCGAGATATCTAGAATCTAATCGTCCAATCGTCATGCCTGATTTATCCCGTAATAGTTCTTTCCAAAAAAAAGATGTAGGGACTTCTAAGTTCTGTTGTAGAATTACTTTTTCAGAAAGCCCAGAATAATAAGCAATCTTTTTTGCAATTTCGATGCGCTCTGCAGGATGAATAAATCCTCCTTTGGCTAATGCTGGCATATATTCATTAATGGCGTATGTTTCAACTTCAGGTAATATTTCACCGAGTTCTTTCGATTGTAATTCTTCTGATAATTGTTTATGATACCAAGCAGTAGCAGTAAAATAAGGGAGGTTGATGGCTGTAGAAACAGCCGGATCTGAATACATGGTTTTATAATCAGCGGGTGAAACCATAATAACACCATTCAAATACATCCATTGACGATTTTGAAGCTCTAATGCCAATCCAGAAACACGAGTTCCACCATAGCTTTCACCGATCAGATATTTCGGAGATAACCAACGGTTATTTCTAGTGACAAATGTGTTTAACCAATCCGCAAGGTATTTTATATCAGCATTTATACCGAAAAAATTTTCCTTTTTCACTTCCTTTCCACTTGCTGGAATAGTTCTTGAATAACCTGTGTTTACAGGGTTTACATATACTATGTCCGCAATATCCAATATTGAATTAGAATTGTCTTTCACTCCGTATGGCTGAATAGGATGTCCTTCTTCATCGATAGTAAGAATTTTTGGCCCTGTGTAAGCAATATGCATCCATACTGACGCTGATCCTGGTCCTCCGTTAAAAGAAATAACCAAGGGTCGTTCTTCTCTGTTTTTAACATTTTTGCGCTCATAATAAGTATAAAATAGAGAAGCGACTATTTTGCCATCTTGATCCCAGAGAGGTTGAGTGCCAGTAGTTGCACTATATTCAATCTCTTCTCCCAAGATTATCGTTGAATGATCAGTAGTAACTGTAGAATCTACAGATAGTTTAAGTTCTTGTGAATTTAAAACCAACGGAAAGCTGATTAACAATAATACGATACGGGAATATTTCATGAAAATATTTTTATTCAGTTAGTAATTCAACTAAATTAGTATTTTTTATCTACAAAAAAGTCCCATTGATTTCTCAACAGGACTTTTGCTATAAAGAGGATGTAAGTTTATTTTTTGACTGCGTCACAAACTGATTTGAACGCTTCCGGGTGGTTCATTGCTAAATCTGCAAGAACCTTACGGTTAAGCTCCATGTCACTTTTGTTCACTAGTCCCATGAATTGAGAATAATTCATTCCGTGTTCACGTGCACCTGCGTTAATACGCATAATCCATAATGAACGGAAATTTCTTTTCTTTTGTTTTCGTCCTGTGTATGCGTATAACATACCTTTTTCTACTGCATTTTTTGCAACAGTCCAGACATTTTTTCTTCTTCCAAAGTAACCTTTGGCATGCTTCATTATGTTCTTACGACGCGCTTTTGAAGCAACATGATTGACCGATCTTGGCATAATTTTAAGTTTTTAATAAGGAGTGCAACATTGTTTCAGTTGACTTAGTCACTCATTACTGGGTTAACATTTTAATGAACCTGTATGAATCCGAAACCTATCGGATTACTTCATACATAATTGTTGCTTGATATTTGCTTCGTCAGACTTATGTACTAATCCAGCATGCGTCAAGTTACGCTTTTGCTTTTTCGTCTTCTTCGTTAAAATGTGACTTTTAAAAGCATGTTTTCTTTTGATTTTACCGCTTCCAGTTACTTTGAATCTCTTCTTAGCACTAGATTTAGTTTTCATTTTTGGCATCTCTCTTCGTTTTTAATTTACCTCTTTATTTAGCTTCTTTGAAAATTTGACTTCTGATATCGAACTGCACTAACGCTTGTTTTATCAAAAGCTTTGTTTCTCTTATTTCTTCTTTTTAGAATTAATCATCATGATCATTCTTTTTCCTTCTAATTTTGGCATTTGCTCAATCACTCCATGTTCTTCAAGTTCTTGCGCTAACCTCAACAAAAGAATTTCTCCTCTGTCTTTAAATACAATTGTACGTCCTCTAAAGAACACAAATGCTTTTACTTTATTTCCTTCTTCCAAAAACTTCTTAGCGTGAGCTAATTTGAATTCGAAATCATGATCGTCTGTATTCGGTCCAAATCTTATTTCTTTCAAAACAACTTTTGATTGTTTTGCCTTCATTTCTTTGGCCTTTTTCTTTTGGTTGTACAAGAATTTCTTGTAATCCAAAATCTTACATACTGGCGGATCAGCTTTAGGTGAAATTTCAACCAAGTCAAGATCTAGTGTGTCTGCTAATTTAATAGCTTCAGAAGTTGTCATTACAACCGGCTCTTGTCCATCACGAACCAAACGAATGCTCTTCGCGTAAATCTTATCGTTAATCTTGTGTTGGGCTTGATCTTCTCTTTTTACAAACCTTCTTCTGTTACTTGGTCTTCTCATTCAGTTTTTTAATCATTTAAAGCTAACTCCGTCTCAATCGTATCGTTAATCAGTTTTGAAAAAGCCTCTACACTCATCGCTCCGATATCTCCTTTCTCACCTCTTTGTCGAACAGAAACCGCACCATTAGTAGCTTCTTTCTCTCCGATAATAAGCATGAAAGGAATTTTATTCATCTCCGATTCACGTATTTTCTTTCCAATCTTTTCATTACGATTGTCAACGAATCCGCGAATATCGTAATTATTTAGCAATTCCAAAAGGTTTTCAGCGTAATCATTGTATTTTTCACTAATTGGCAAAATTGCAACTTGATCAGTCGTTAGCCAAAGTGGAAAATCACCAGCACAATGTTCTAGCAATACTGCAATGAATCTTTCCATAGAACCAAAAGGTGCACGGTGTATCATCACAGGTCTATGCTTCTGATTGTCAGAGCCCGTATATTCCAATTCAAAACGTTCGGGAGCGTTATAGTCAACCTGAATAGTTCCTAACTGCCACTCTCTGCCTAAAGCATCTTCAACCATGAAGTCCAACTTAGGTCCATAGAATGCGGCCTCTCCATATTCAATAAAAGTATCAAGTCCCTTTTCAGCAGATGCTTCAATTATTCCATTTTCTGCCTTCTCCCAATTCTCATCAGAACCAATATACTTATCCAAATTCTCAGGGTCTCGCAATGAAATTTGTGCTTTGAAATTCTCAAAACTCAATGTCTTAAATATATAAAGGACCAAATCAATGACTTTTTTAAATTCTTCCTTCACTTGGTCTTGCGTGCAGAAGATATGTGCATCATCTTGTGTAAATCCTCTAACACGAGTTAATCCATGAAGTTCACCTGATTGCTCATAGCGATATACCGTTCCAAACTCAGCATAACGAATAGGTAAATCTTTGTAGGAATGGGGTCTAGACTTGAATATCTCACAATGGTGAGGACAGTTCATAGGTTTTAGTAAAAATTCTTCACTGCCATCTGGAGTATCTATTGGTTGAAATGAATCCTTTCCATATTTTGCATAATGGCCTGAACAAACATAGAGTTCTTTACTGCCAATATGAGGAGTAATAACTTGATCGTAACCACCTTTTTTCTGAGCTTTCTTTAAGAAGTTCTCTAATCGCTCTCTTAATGCTGCTCCTTTAGGTAGCCATAACGGCAACCCTTGCCCAACTCTTTGTGAGAAAGTAAATAAATCCAATTCTTTACCGAGTTTTCTGTGATCTCGTTCTTTGGCCATCTCCACCTTTTCAAGGTAATCATTCAACTCGGCATTCTTTGGGAAGGTAATTCCATAAATACGAGTTAACTGTTTTCTCGTTTCATCTCCTCGCCAGTAAGCACCGGCAATAGAAGTCAATTTTATTGCTTTTATAGGCCCTGTGTGAGGAATGTGAGGTCCACGACATAAATCAGTGAAGTTACCTTGTGTATAGAATGTGATGGTTCCATCATCTAAACCATCCAATAATTCTAATTTATATTCATCGTCTTTTTCTTTGAAATAAGCAATAGCATCTGCTTTAGAAACGTCTTTACGAACATAAACGCTCTTTTGCTTTGCTAATTCTTTCATCTTTTGCTCCACCTTCTGAAGATCAGCCTCAGTAATCGTATATTCCATGAAATCTACATCATAATAGAAGCCATTTTTAATGGGAGGTCCGATGGCTAATTTTATTCCTGGGTAGAAAAATTCCAAAGCCTCAGCCATCAGATGAGCAGATGAATGCCACATTGTTGACTTACCTTCTTTATCGTTCCAGGTGAGTAATTGCAAGGTTGAATCCTCATTAATTGGGAGAATTGCATCCATCACTTCGTCGTTTACTTTAGCAGCAAGGACGTTTCTAGCAAGACCTTCGGAAATACTCATTGCAACATCCATTGCAGAAGTACCTTTCTTTACTTGCTTTATAGAACCATCTGGTAACGTTATATTAATCATTTTTGAACTAAAATTAGTTGGCAAAGATAGTAAATTGGGTTGATTAAATCGTGCTTATTTTGATTAAAGATAGTGGGACGACTGGATCAAATTTCCATTTTTCAACAGAAACTTATTTTCAGTATATTTGGATATTAATCCAATACGTTGAAATTTTACAAGATTCCATTTGTATATATTACTATACTAATCATTTTAGGCCTTGAATTTCAAGCGCAAATGAAGTTAGATACCGCATTGATATTAGTTGTTCTCGGCTTCTTGTTTTCGGTAAACTTAATTTTAGAACGTACGGAAAAAATGGATAAATTAAAACATCTGTTTTTCACTCCAATACTCATCTTTTTAGGTGTTCTTCTTATGTCGATGAATCAGCAGAGTTCTGACCATGTGAATTTTAATGACACATCCACATTGTTGGTTGATGTTGATGAAATTGCTTCTACCAATAAGGTGTGGCGTAAAACGATTTGTTCAGTTCGACAAGTTATTAATTCATCTTCCGTTGAACAATCAAACGAACAAATACTACTTTTCATTAATTCCAAAAACCTAAAAGTAGGCGACCAAATTCTTGTGAATGCATCGGTAAAAAGAATTGAAAACAAGAACAATCCAGGTGAATTTGACGCAAAAAAATACTGGTTAGCTAAAAATATTCAGTTTATAGGCTTTGTGAGTTCCTTTGACTATAAATTGATTAATCATTCAGAACTCTCATGGTTTTCATCTAAACTAAGCGAGACCAGAACTTATCTTAACTCTGTTCTAGAGAGTCATCTTTCAGGTGATGAACTCGCTGTTGCTCAAGCGCTCATCCTTGGGAATAAGGGAATGCTAACCAGTGAATTAAAAACTAGTTTCAGCCAAGCAGGAGCCATGCATGTTTTAGCTGTTTCCGGATTGCATGTTGGAATTGTTTTGTTTCTTCTAATGTATATTCTAAAGCAATTTCCGCGCATTTTTTCGAAAAAATCAGCTCTGTTAACTGCTCTAATTGTCATTTGGATCTATGCGGGAATTACCGGATTTTCACCATCGGTTTTAAGAGCAACAATTATGTTCACCGTCTTAAGTTTAGGCGTTGTTTTGGGAAGGAAAGGAAATGCGATCAATGTGTTGTTCTTTTCTGCATTCTTATTGATTATTTGGAATCCTATGATTATCTATGATTTAGGATTTCAGCTGTCTTACCTTGCTATGATTGGCATTTTTTCCTTGTATCGATCCATTTCTCAACTCCTTTACATCAATAATAAATACTTGCGAAAGATATGGGAGGGTATTGCTGTAGGCATTGCTGCACAGATATTAACGTTTCCTTTAACACTGTACTATTTTCATCAATTCCCCAATTATTTTATGCTAACCAATATCGGCATGATGATTTTTGCCAGTTTAGCATTGGGAATAGGACTCTTATTGTTCGCTCTAAATTGGACTGGGGTTATAGCGCAATTTGTCGGTTTCTTATTGAGTTCTAGCTTCTGTGCAATGCTCTTTTTTATTCAATTCATAGAGAAATTACCCGGCTCGGTTGCCAAAGGTTTTGTAATCAGAGAAGATACGGTATTTGTAATGTATTGTATTATCCTTGCCTTGTTTTTGTTTAAAAAAAGACGAAAAGTAGTGCTTGCGATTGGTGCTTTTGCAGTGGTAACTTTTGTTTCAATTCAATACACTCGTTTCAATAATTTAATTACGAGTGAATTGGTAATTTATAATAGCAATGAATTGATTCTGTCGCTAAAAATGAAAAATCAAATACTGTGCTTCAGAAAAGAGCAAAAGAAGAGCATAAAAGAAGCGAATTATCTACTTTCTAACTACGAAAATATCAAACCAGGAGAGATTGTCATGCATTCCTTGAAGGAAGGGACAACCGAAGTTGAATGGGGAGAACAATTAGTTACCTTAAAATACTGTGTAGATGGTTTGAGTCTTCAAGTCAACGATTCATTATACTTTATTAGAGTCAATCACAGGATACAGAAGAACGCTTCAACGAAAATTATAGACATGCCATATCTTCAAAAGAACTCTGAACACATACAATTAATTAATGGTGCATATATTTTAAAATTAAAGCAGTAACTTTGCTACAAGTAAATTTTATATTAAATAGAGAATGATTCTACCTATAGTTGCATACGGAGATGCTGTTTTAAAGAGAGAAGGTGACGAAATTGATAAAAACTTCCCGAATCTTCAAAAGTTGATAGATAATATGTTTGAAACGATGTATGAAGCTTCTGGAGTTGGTTTAGCTGCTCCGCAGATAGGGCAATCGATTCGTTTATTTATTGTGGACGCAAGTCCTTTTGCAGAGCCTGAAGAAAACGGTGAAATAGACCCAAAGGCGGAAGGATTAGACGGTTTTAAAAAGGTTTTTATTAATCCAATTATCGAAGAAGAAACAGGCGAAGAATGGGGTTTTAGTGAGGGTTGTCTTTCTATTCCGAAAATCCGTGAAGAAGTCTTTAGAAAGGAAACTATCGCTATTTCTTATTATGATGAGAATTGGGTCTTGAAAGAAGAAACCTATGATGGTTTCGCAGCAAGAATCATTCAACATGAATACGACCACGTTAATGGTGTTTTATTTACGGACCATCTTTCTCCCCTTAAAAAAAGATTATTAAAAAAGAAACTTCAAAATATTTCTAAAGGCGAAATCGATATCGATTATAGAATGAAATACCCTGTACGAAAAAAAGTAAAGCGATAAAATGAAAGCAATAGTTATAGCATTGATATTGATCTTATTGGCGAGCTGTAGTTCTGATGATAAGAATATAGATGCATTGAAAAGTAAAATTGAGAAAAAGGAAGAATTTATAAAATCACTGAGTAACGACCTTGCTCCAAGTCAAAGAATTCCAGTTTCAGAAAGAAATGAGTTAATTGAATTGCTTTTAGAATTCTACCACGAGTTTCCACAAGATGAGTTTGCACCTGTAACTTTGGACAAAATCCACATGATTTATTCTTCTACAAGAGAGTATCAAAAATCAGCCGATTATGGAGATACTTTATTGGATAACTACCCTAATTATGCCAATCGTGCCTTGATTTTAGAAAGTATGGCAGTAACTTATGACCTATTCATACAACCTCGAGACACTATTAAAGTAAGAAAATACAACGAAATTCTATTAGAGGAAAATCCTGATTTTTCTAGAGAGAAAATAGAAGGGATCCGTTTTAAACTGAATAATCTAAGTCTTTCTATGGAAGAAATGATACTGAAAGTTAATGAATAGGAATTCTCCTTGTTAACGTTGTGTTAAAAAATAGAATCAATCGAATCCTTGCATTATATTTGCTTTAGATTAATAAAACAATTTAAACAATTACAATATGAAAAAGGTATTATTCTCATTAATGATGATTTTTGTAGCAGCGACTACAAATAACGTAATGGCGCAAGAGACTGCGGCTGTTCAGAAAGACGGAGCAAAAATTGATTTTGAAAAAGAAGTGCACGATTATGGTACTATTGAAAACGGTGCGAATGGTCAATCTACTTTTAAATTTACAAACACAGGTAGTGCTCCACTGATCATTTCAAACGCTAAAGGTTCATGTGGATGTACTGTTCCTTCATGGCCGAGAGAGCCAATCGCACCAGGTGAAACGGCTGAAATCACAGTTAAATATGACACAAAAAGAAAAGGTGCAATTAATAAGTCAGTTACGATAACGTCAAACGCTGTTAATTCTCCAACGAAAGTAATTAGAATTAAAGGTAATGTTTTACCAAAGCCTACTTCAGGAGCGCCAGTTAACACGTCTGGAGCGCCAGCAAATAAATAATTAATGAGTCTTAGTTTGGCGAAAGAGAATAGAGTATTTATTACTCAATTTGTTTCGAACTCTCTAATACAAAACTCAATATTGAAGAAGCTATATATCGCGATCATATTTATAGCACTTAATTCCGCCTTCGGCTTTGGCCAAATGGCGGAATTTTCAATTAAAGACCCTACTCATAAGTTTCCGAAGACCTCAGAAGGAATTCTACTAGTGCATTACTTTATTATTGAGAACATAGGAGACGCCCCGCTCATTCTTTCTGATTATAAAGTATCGTGTACTTGTACAAAATTGTTTCTGCCAGAGAAACCTATCCTACCCGGCGAAACATATCGACTCAAATTAACGTTCGATACGCATGGAAAATATTACTTCCAAGATAGAATAATCTACGTTAAAGCGAATACCAAAAAAGGAACGCATAAGCTAAGGATGAAAGTGAATGTGATACCTAAGGAGGAGAAGTAATATTCTTACTGAATGATTACTGTCTGTCTAGAATTACTGTAAGCAGAAAAATATCCCAACGCATCATTGTCCCAAATTTTAAGTGGATTAGCAGGAGCCGCGGATTGTCCACCACCAGCAATAGATTGTATTTCGTCGTAGTAATAGAATACGTCTTCGCTAATTGAGCGAAACTCTATAGAAGCAGTATCTCCAAGAGCAAATAAAGAGTCAATAAAGAGAGGTCTAGAAACGGTGTTACCATCAGTTAGTCTATCATCACCGAGTATGAAGTCGTTAACTTTGTTTTTTTCAAATCCATTTTTTGAAATTACAGATATGTAGAAGTTTTCACTTCCAATTGGATCATCGTAGTTTTGATAACAAAAATAGCCTTCGCCGGAACCAAAGAAACCGGTAGTGAACTCATACGTTATTGGCTGTAATTGTACAGGACTTGGTAGCTCGCTGCTCGCTGAATACGTAACTCCATTATAAACAACATTCATTCTGTAAATAGAATTATAAGTTGGGACATAGTTAGTCAAGATGTATTCGCCATTACCTATATTGGAAAGAAAGGTTGCCGTACCGTTACCATCAAGAATACTTACAGTTGCGCTGTTCAATTCAGAAGCAGAACTTGGTTCAAAATAACTGCTTGTTAATGATAAGCGTAATCTAACTGTACTATCCTCAGATGAATAATTGGCTTCAATGACCACTTTAGAATTTGATTCGTTTAAATCAACGTCTATCACTTTTTGACAAGAGTTTGCAACAATTACAAATGATAATATATAAAATAATGTTCTCATCTTATTTTAGTTTAAAGTTATAAGTAATAGAAGGAATTAATTTGAACAATGTTGTTTGTACAGCTTGAGTTTTTGAAGAGTCATCTGGATCTTCTTCAAATGTGATTGTAAAAGCATTTTCTCGTGCGTACAGGTTGTAAATAGAAATATTGAGATTGTGCTCAAATTTTTTCTTGTCCTTGAGGTACCAAGTCAGGCCAATGTCCATTCTGTGATAGTCAGGCATTCGATACCCATTCCTTTCAGTATAGTAAGGGATGAAAGTTCCGTTTATTTCGTATTTTCCAGAGGGAAACGTAATAGCATCTCCGGTATAATAAATCCATGTTCCTGAAATAGCAAGTGATTTATTAATTTTATACATCATAACAATTGCGATGTCATGAATTCTGTCTTGTCTTGCTGAGAACTCCTTTCCCTCATTGATGTCAGCGAAAGTTCTCAATGAACGAGAGAGTGTATAACTTAACCATCCAGTAAATTTACCTTTCTTTTTTTCTAATAAAAATTCGAAGCCATAAGCACGACCTTTTCCAAATACTAAATCTCCTTCTACCTGATTGTTGAGAATTAATTCTGCCCCATTTCTATAATCAATTTGGTTAGCGAGAGACTTGTAATAAATTTCTCCAGAAACTCTATACATATTCTTCTTCAAATTCTGATAATAACCCAAAGCCACTTGATCGGCGATTTGTGGTTTAACATTGCTTGAGCTCGGAACCCAGTTATCAGTAGGGCTAGAAGTAGTAGAGTTAGACAGCTGATGTATGTATTGGTAATTTCGATTATAACTCGCTTTGATAGAATTCTTTTCCGAAATAATATAACTAGCGGATAGACGTGGCTCTAACCCTTGGTAATATTTAATCGACTCCCATGAGCTGTATTCCCTTGATCCTGTTTCGTTTCCGTTAGTATCAAATTGGTAATCCGTACCTTCTCCCATGTAGTTAAAACCAGAATAGCGAAGCCCATACATTACATTAAAGCGTGCTCCAATTTTCATTTCATTTTGAATATAAGCACCTAATTCAAGAGCATAACGAGATGAAAGAATTAATTCATTGAAAGATTCGTTGCTACCGGTTAATGAGCCGGGTCTGAAAGTATGATGAATAGCGCTTACACCAAATTTTAAGGTGTTATTTGAATTTAAAAAATAAGAAAAGTCTTGTTTTACGTTCCAATCTTTTATGGAAGATCGAATTCCGAAAGCATCGTCTCCATTACCAATACTAAATTCGTAATCAAAAGTACTGCGAACAATAGTCGTGTTTGAGAAAAATTTATCGTTTATCAGGTGGTTCCATCTTAAAGTTCCAGTAGCATTCCCCCAAGAAAATCCAAAATTTTCTCCCAGTTTGAACTTATCTCGACCAAAATATCCTGATAGAAAAATTCGATCTTTTTTAGAAATTCTATAATTGGCTTTTGCATTTAAATCATAGAAAAATAATTGAACATCTTTTAAATCTTCGTTATTAGAAAGTTTTAAGAATAAATCGGCATAACTTCTTCTTCCAGAGACGATGAATGAGCCTTTGTTTTTAACAATTGGAGCTTCTAATGTTAATCGTGAAGAAATGAGTCCCAAACCTCCAGATGCTCCAAACTTTTTATTGTTTCCATCACGCATTTTCACATCTACAACAGAAGATGCACGTCCTCCATATTCAGCAGGGATACCCGATTTGTATAAAGACACATCCTTTATTGCGTCAGAATTAAATACAGAGAAAAACCCAAGAAGATGTGAAGCATTGTAAACTGGAGCTTCATCCAAAAGAATAAGATTTTGATCTGCACCACCACCTCGAACAAAAAAACCAGAATTTCCTTCTCCCGCTGTTTTAACTCCAGGAGTTAGTTGCAATGTTTTCATGATATCTTTCTCACCAAACAGTACAGGAATGGTTTCAATGCTCTTTGGGTCGAATTTGGTTACGTTCATACCAGAAGATGTAATGTTATCATTCTCCTTTTCAGCATTTACTTTCATCTCCTCAATCTGCTGTACATCGGAAGGGAGAGACAACTCAATATCTTTCGAAAAATCATTGATTAGATGGATTTTTACTTCTTGTGTTTGAAAACCAGTTGATCGATAAAGCAAAGTGTATTCTCCTGAATCTAGTGTCAAGGAGTAGAACCCATACGCGTTAGTTACGGTTCCGACGTTGCTTAGTTCTTTTATTTTAATGACTGCTCCAAATAAGTCTTCTCCATTACTTGCGTCCTTCACTGTTCCACTGATCGTATATTTTTGTGAGTTACTGATAAATGCAAAAAGAAAAAAGATAAAGGCAATGCCGTATTTCATAGAATGATATTTTGAGTGTAAATTTAGAGAAAGTAAAATTCAATTAAGCAAATAATTTGTTAAAAGGTTAAAATAGGGGATGAGTGACTAATTTTAATCGGCTTTTTGAAAAATTAAACTCGTACAATTCCCTCCAAAACCAAAAGAATTTGACATTATAATGTTAAGATGAATTCGATCTATAATTTTGTTGATAGGAGTTGGGCCAATGGGGCTCGTGCAGTTCAAACTTGGATAGAGTTCATTCTCTTGCATAGATAAAATACTAAGGATGGATTCGATAGCTCCAGAAGCAGCTAAAGTATGACCCGTGTATGACTTTGTTGAATTATATGGAGGGATTTTTCCAAATACTTCCTTAAAGGCAAATAACTCAGTTTCATCATTGTTCACTGTCCCAGTACCATGTGCATTTATATACTCTATTTCTGATGGACGAACATTGGCGTTCTCTATTGCTCTGGTCATTGCTTTTCTGGGACCATTCGCTTCTGGCGAGGTTGCAGAAGGATGGTGCGCATCATTTGAATTTCCATAGCCTTTGATTTCAGCGTATTTTTTTTTGTTAAGACAATTACTTTCGGCTTCCAGAACCAAATAACCAGCCCCTTCCCCTAGATTAAGCCCTTTTCTATCTTTGTCGAATGGTCGGCAGGCTTCGTCAGACAAAATCATCAAAGAGTTGAAACCGTTCACAGTGAACTTTGCTAACGCATCAGTACCACCAACAATCACTCGTTTCAATCTACCTGATTTTATTAATCTGGCGCCGAGCATAATGGCATTGGCTGAAGATGAGCACGCTGTATTTATTGAAGCCGTGTATCCTTTAATGTTTAATTTTTTCACGACGCGACATAGATGTTCTCCAGCCCCAAAAGAATGCATATAATCCGATGGTTGGTTAATATTCGAAACATCCGAGTACAACTCATCTCCGTTCGTCATTCCTTCAACCGTGCTAGATGAAATAAAACCTGTGTCAAAAGACCGGATTTCATTACTCGAAAGTTGAGCATCTGATATGGATTCTAGAATAGCATGGTAGGCAAGTAGCGTGGTTCTTGTTAATCCTATTTCAGCAGACGAATCGCTTGAAGAAATTAATTGAGAGTTACTCTTTTTGACTTCTCCAAACAGTATGTTAGAGGTATAGTTAGAGTGTAAATAATTCGCTTTACCAATACCTGTTTTTGTATTCTGTAAGGAACCAAGATTTTCTTTTACATCGTTTCCGAGAGCCGAAATTAATCCCATACCTGTGACGAATACTTTCATTTTTAGTGCGCAGTGTTATAGTTGGACTTAGAGCAATTACATTTAGTTTCTCATTTTTTATCGATACTACTATTTTCAATGATATAGTCAACAATGGTATTCACGTCAATCAAAATTTTTCTTCCTTCTGTGGGATTGTTAATTTTTATCTGATATTCTCTTTCTAAGAGTACGATTAACTCAACTGAGTCTATAGAATCTAGACCAAGTTCTGGACCGAAAAGTTCTTCGTCATTCTTAATGTCTTCTGGCTTGATATCCAAAAGGTTTAAGTAGTCAACAATGTGTTTTTTTAATTCTAAACTTAATTCTTCTCTATTTGTAGTCATTCTTATATATAATTTTGAATTTTTAATTTTAGGTAAATCAATATTTGGCATACGAATATAAAAAATATTAAGAAAAGAATGCTTGGCAATAACAAATTCCATTCTCCCCCACGTAAAAACAGTGCGTAGAATCCTTCTAAACTCCAATGCAACGGAGATATTTCACCAATGTTTTGTAGATACTCAGGCATTACAAAAGAAGGAACCCAAACTCCACCAATGGCCGCGAAAATAATGATAGTAATTGCTCCAAAACCACTAGCTTGTTCGACTGTTTTTGCATAAGTGCCGACGAGCATAGCAAAACTAATAGCTGCAAGGCCTGATAAAATTGAGATAACCACCAGACCGACAAGGTTAGAAGGCAATGATAATGAAGGTAGTCCGATGTTTGGAAAAAAGTACATTCCGAGTAAAAAGATGACTGTGAGTTGAGTTAACGCAACAATCAAATAGATGAACACTTTGGAAATAAGCGCGATTAAGAAACTCGAAGGAATGGTTTGCAAACGAACAAAACTACCATTTAAACGTTCTTTTACGATGTTACCTCCTAATGAAATAATCATAAAAAACATGGCGAAAATTGACCAAGCTGGAACATTGTGCTGCGTAGAGTTCGGCATTGCCTTATTGCTAAACTTGCTTGCAGATATTTGATTTATTTGGATACGATTTGCTGTGAAATTTGCCTCAAGACTTTTCGGAATATTGTCAAAGCCCATTTCCGTGTATAATTTTTCAATCATCAACTTGTTTTCTATTGCACCCAAAAAGGAATAAACTGAATTAACAATGGATAATCTGAAATTCTCCTGAAGAATAGGGTCGTAATAAATGTTTAGAGGAGAATTTTTTTGATTTTCTTGTACAATTGTATCTGAGTCTAAAACTCCAAATTCTTCTAATATTTCCCTGCTAATACTTTTCGCTTTTGTTGTTAATTCATAAGTGAAATTTTTCGATATTTCGATCGCTAGAATCTGATCGTCACTAAGTAGAATGTGTTTTATTTTTTCTTCGCTTAAATTTTTTGACTTTGTAATTTTAAACGAACCTGATCGTTGAAGAATTTCAACTAAATCGTTTCCAAGAGTTCCTTGGTCATTGTTAACCACTAAAATTTCGATGCTATTCTCATTGACCAATTTAAAAGTACTATCTTGTACAATAGTAATAACGAAGACTAAAAATACCGGCATCAGATACATCAATAGAAGTCCAATCTTATCACTAGTTAAGAGTAGAAATTCTTTTTTTATGCTTGCGATTAGTTTGCCCATTAATCTCTATATGCTTTGCCCGTTAACTTTAAGAACAAGCTCTCTAAACTTAGTTCATTGTGTTCTGAAAGAAGAGTTGAAAGAGAGTTGTTTTCAATGAGTTCTCCCTGATCTAAAAGAACAACTCGGTTACAAAATTCTTGCGCTTCATTCAAATGATGTGAAGTGTAAATGATAGTTGTACCATTCGCATTTAATTCTTCCAAATAGGAAATTATTGCATTTTTACTTTGGACATCAACACCTACCGTAGGTTCATCTAAAAAAAGTAACTCTGGGTCATTTATGATTCCAATAGCCAGATTAACACGTCGTTTCATACCGCCAGAAAACTTTTTTATTTTTTTGTTAATAACATGACTTAAACCTAAGACAGTTAGTAGATTCTTTGCCTTGCTCTTTAGTTTGTTTTTAGGGATACTATACAAAGATCCAAAATACATTAGATTTTGAAAGGGACTTAACTCTTCATAGAATGAAAAATCTTGTGGGACATAGCCTATTTTAAAAAGCATCGATTTTAGATTGACTTCTTTGTCGTCAATTTTAAAGTTGATTTCTCCTTCAGAAGAATCTATAATTCCACAGATAATGGATATCAATGTGGTTTTTCCAGCTCCATTCGGACCAAGAATTGCAATTTTATCACCCTTTTCGATTGAAAAAGAAATGTTGGATAGGCTCTTTTCCGTACTACGTTTATAGATTTTTGAGATGCTATTTATTTCAATAACTTCTTTCATCAAACTCTTAATTTTAAAGCTTTCAAGTTGCGAAAAGCATCCTTTTCTAGAGCTGAAATTTCCTTCAGAATGTTCGCCGAATCTTCAAAATCTTTAATTGAAGTAATTCTGCCTTTGTAAATTCCAGCCATTTGCAAGGCACTATCTCTCCATAAATCTCCGGATTTTGTGAGCTGTTCAGAAATACTAATCAGTCGATCATCTTGTAGTTTCTCTGCTGCTTGTTCTAAGAAAGCTGCATATAAAAATCGAAATCCACCACCTCCAGTACCTATCTCTTCTTGCATTCGAACTATCTGACCAAGGTACAGTCCAGCTTTTTTTTCACCCAATTTTTCTCTCCATTTTGGAATTTGACCAGCCGTAAATTTAATGCCTTTAGCCCCAGCTCGAATCGATGGTATTTGAATCATCATCCGAATATTATTTTTAATTCCTTTGACAATTGCTTGACGCAAAAGATCATTAGAAACTTCTCCAACATTTTCTGGGTAATACACATGACCTTTCGGAGCAAATGGTCCTTTTGTAAAACGAACTTTTTCTAATTCTACTCGTGTTAAACTTGTTGTTGTCTCCATTATAGGATCGCTTACAAGGTAATTATCATTTTCTCGTCCATAAACGATTAAATTATGCGCATTAAAATGGAACCGATAGGATTTAGGGAAATACATTAGATGAAAAACACCAACTTGGCAGCCGACAGGATTTCCGGTATCGATTCTCGAATCTAAAAAGGACTGCGCCTTTTCCATTGAGCGAAATCTCTTGTGAGTAACATCAATATCTAGCGCTTTGCATGTTTTTTTAAAGATTGCACCCGGCATTGATCGAAATGAAATGGCCGGACCTTTATTTATTTTTAGAAATGGGACATGAATGTAAAATAATCCAGAACCGATACCAAAAGCCAATGGTTCAGTAATAGAATCTAAGCCCTTCATTTTTAAAAGATTGACAGTTACTCCATTTTCGCAATGGGCAGTTTGTATATGATTAAATTCTTCTTGAGTCATTTAAGGTTTTTCAGTTCGTCGATGGAAATATTGAAAGCACTAGCATATTTTTCCAGTTTGGAAGTAGTTAATTTATTGAAAACAGAGGGTTTCATGTGTCTTTTTATTTGAAAAGACCAAAACCCGGTATATGCAGAAAGAACGGGCATATCCATTACTTGTAACTCCATGTAATATTTGATAGGACTGACTTCCCCGTTGAGTACTGATTTTTTAGTTTCAGCAACAATTCTTTCGATTTCTTCCCAAGCATTATCAAGGGCCGCTTGTTTGATTTTCCATCCAGTACTTAGACCTTTTTCGTATTTACCTTCTTTGTTTTTAACGTAACATACCTCCCGAGTGAAGTTCTCGAGATCACCTTTGTCTTGGGGTAGTTCGTGCTTTTTCATTCTAACAAACTGTTAGCATACTAAAAACGTATGAGAATCGTGCACTTTCTGGCACTGCTAGAAGAATTTTATCTCCTACTTTGAGCTTTCCGCTGTTATACAATTCATCTACCATTAGATAGATAGAACCTGCTCCTACATTTCCTTTGGTTTTTAGATTTGTAAACCATCTTTCTTTAGGGATATGCAGTCCACCTTCATCAAGAATGTCCGCAATTTTATCTTCGAAGAAATAGCTAGACATGTGAGGCAAGAAGTGCGTGATTTCATCAATATTTAGTCCTTTTGCTTTGAAAGAGTGTTCAAATTTTTTGAATCCTAGTTTAACAATGTTTTCTCCAAGCAATTTTACATCTTGCTTAATACTTAGTACAGAATTGCTATCTCTTTCTTCCGGCGTGAAATCCATGTAGCTTTTAATAGTGCCATCTTCATTCTTCTCTGAAGCCATATACATACATGTTTCGACTTCATTTGCGAACGAATAAGCTTCTATCCAGTCAACTTTTAACGAAACGTCATCCTTGTTTTTCTCTGTGCTCATTAAAAAAGTACCTGCTCCATCAGAGAGCATCCATCTCAGAAAATCCTTTTCAAATGCCAGAATAGGTTTCTGTTCAAGTTCTTTCATTTCTTTGACCTCAATTTCAAATTGATCCGAATGAAGAATTCTTGAAAGCCTTTCAGAACCGCTGCATACGGCTTTAGTGGATTCACCTAATTTTAAGGACATATAAGCATACTTAAATGCGTGCATTCCCGAACAACAAACACCAGACGGTGATACAACTTCAATACTATCCATTTCTGGTAACCAGCCATGTGTCATTACAGCGTGTGAAGGCATCATTTGATCGGGAGTAGAAGTACCACAGCTGAGTAAATCAATTTCTTTCAATTCAGATTGGCTATTATTCATCAATTTTCGAATGGCCAAAGAGACCATTTCAGCATTCGAATGAGTCGGATTACCATTTTTATCAATAGCATAATACCTACTTTCGATTCCATTGTTCCTTAAAACAATTCTTTTCGATTTAGACGCCTGCTCCCCAATTTTCCCTAGATATTGTTCCATTTCTTCATTAGAGACGGATTCATTGGGTAAATAATTTGCTGTTCGAACGATGTAAACTTCTGGCATTTGTTGAATTAATTGTTGCCGACAAAATTACCTTTTTCCACTTGTTTTAACTAGAAATTTAGGAACTATTTTAATTCATTCTAAATAATTAGTGTTCTCCGTTTTCTATCCCGAGATATAAGTAATGATCTTTTTGAACTTTAATGTAATTGATTCTGAGAGGTCTAATTAATATCGTGTAAAGAGCTAGTAATATTGGGGCAACTATAAACAGCGCGAAATTCAAATAAAATCTGAAAAAGGAAATCCAAAGAGAACGTTTTCTTCCTTGTTTTTCTTTTTCCCTGATAATTTTAGCCCAGATATTAAATATTTTCTTCGCTTTTCCTTCAATAAAAAGAATATTTACAAAAACTTGGACTCCTTTCTTCGAGATAAATTTATCTTGTAAATCATCATAATGGTTAGTTTCAATAGAATTATTTAAGATTTCGCCAAAAATGGAAGCATTGATAATGTCTTCATCAGAAATTCCTGGTAAAGGGAAGATACCCCATTTTTTTGTTTTCTTACCTGTAAGCATCCAATGAACAATACTAATGGCACTTAAATTATTAGGAGCCTTATCAATGAATGCGAGGTTACCAATAAGTTCTCCATCGGCCTTAGAAATGTAGTTTACAACACTTTCTTGTGCATTGAGCCACATATTTCTAGCACCAATCACTGTAATTATTTTAGTGTTTTTCATTCTCTTTTGAAAGCTTTCCAATTGAAGTAAGGCCGTCGTTGGTCTCGATGGTGATAAAAACCAAGGTTGATAACCGAGAATAATCAAGTCATATTTTTCTTCCTTAAACGTAATTTCTTTCAATGGAATCCCTTCTTCCAAAACAGTTTCAGGCATTGCGTTGTAAAAGTTGCTAACTGTCCAAGGAAAAGAGAAGGGACTTACTGTTTGAATTTTGATTCTATCGATCTCGCAATTTTTAATTGAAGAAAGGAAGTTGGTAATGATGTCATCCAGTTGACCTGTTTGAGAATAGTTAATCGCAAGAATTTTCATAGAACAGAATTTGTTGCGAATATACTGAAATTACAAATTCAACACTTCTGATTTCTTGGCATAATCCCTTACGAATTCTTTTGTAATTTTGTCTAAAGACTTATAATTCTGCCTTATAATGTTTGAGTCCGTGCGAATTTGAGTGTTGTATTTTAAAATTTTCGGACAATTTTCTTGTATTACAAATCGTAAAAATCGATAAATTATATTCTTAGGTTCTTTGGCAATGGCATTCTCAAGTAAGATTTTCCCTTCTTTGAAAAGACTTAATTTGTCTTTTGGTGTTTTCATGAATTGTGCCTTTTTCATGATCATTGCACCTAAAAATGCATCTTTTGCTTGTGAGTGCTTCTCTTTTTTTAAGAAGTTGATTTCTGCTTCAATATCTGGCAAAGAATTAACCTTAAAAATGGTAAAATATTTTGCTTTATCAATCACCGCAAAAGAGTTAAATGCAATAAGCAAAAAAAGAAGGCTTAATAATCTCATAGTATATTCTAATTCTTTGACAAACATACAATGATTTTGCCAAACTGTGAAATATCTGAAAAATAGATGTACAATCAAGTTGAATAGACGAATTAAATCCCTTGCTTCTAAATTTCTTCTATTTTTACACTCATTAAAAAAGAAGTATGCTTTCTAAAATAAATGGATGTATAATTGTGCCCACGTACAATAACGAAAAGACCATTCTAGATGTACTGCAAAGAATCATTGAGGTCTCTCAAGATACTGTTATTATTGTAGTTAACGATGGTTGTACTGATTCTACTTCTAAAATTTTAACTTCTTTTAATGAACGAATAACAACTGTAGAGAATGAAGTCAACGTGGGTAAAGGAATGGCATTACGTAAAGGATTTCGCAAAGCAATAGAATTAGGCTTTGAATATGCCTTGACGATTGACTCTGATGGTCAACATTTTCCGGAAGATATTCCATTATTAGTTGCTGAGGCTGAAAAGAATTCTGGGTCATTGATAATGGGTTCTCGAAATATGGATCAGGAAGAAGTGCCAGGCAAAAGTTCTTTTGGAAATAAGTTTTCTAACTTTTGGTTCAAATTAGAGACGTGGATTTCTTTGCCGGACACGCAAACTGGTTTTCGATTGTATCCTCTTTCTCCAATGAGGAGAATGAAATTCTTTACCAAGAAATTTGAATTTGAAATTGAGATTATTGTCCGGTTGGCTTGGAAGAATGTAAAATTTATTCCAGTGAAAATTCGTGTTTTATATGACATGAATGAACGTGTTTCACATTTTCGACCTGCTAGAGACTTCTTTAGAATCAGTGTGTTGAATTCTATACTGGTATTGGGAGCATTGTTTTATTACTATCCGAACAAGTTATTCTCAATGGACACTGTTCGCTTAATTAGGCAAGAAACCATAAAACCAGAAGAATCAAATATTCGGAAGGCAACATCATTGAGCTTTGGTGTTTTCATGGGCATCTTTCCGATATGGGGATTTCAATTGCTCGTTGGAATTCCGCTTGCCGTGCTTATGAAATTGAACAAAGTCTTGTTTATCACTGCTGCCAATATTTCCATTCCTCCAATGATTCCTTTAATAGTATATGGAAGTTTATTGGTCGGGCAATTCTTTGTAGCTGGAGAAGTGGATGGGTCAGCTATTTTTAATTATTCTTTGGATGATATTAAAACCAACGCTATGCAGTATTTTATTGGAGCAGTATTACTTTCTATATTTGCCTTCGTACTGGTGTTTGTAACAAGTTTTTTTCTTTTGAAAGTTTTCCGAAAAGAACCGAAATAAATAGTTGTGGTTAAACAAAGGAAAAAACCTTGGCCAACAAAAGATGCAATGGAGCAGATCTATACCCAACACCTTTGGGGAGGGAATGAATATGATTTTTATTCTGGAGAAGGGTCTTACATTTCTGGAATTATTAATCCATACCTAAATGCAGTGACTTCTTTCTTAACGTCTTTTGAGAAGCCTTTGGTTGTTTGTGATTTGGGTTGCGGAGATTTTAATATCGGAAAAGAACTGGTGAGATATACTTCAAAATATATCGGAGTAGATATTGTTCCAGACCTTGTTGATCGCAACATAGAAAAATATAGGGATGAAAATTTAGAATTTCATTGCTTAAACATTGCAGAAGATGAGCTGCCAACGGGTGATTGTGCAATTGTGCGACAGGTGTTGCAACATTTATCAAATACTGAGATACAAAGGATAATTAGTAAGCTGTCCAATTACAAATATGTTATTTTAACAGAGCATCTACCAGAAAAAGATTTTAGTCCAAACAAGGACATAATATCTGGACAAGGAACTCGATTGAAAAAACAAAGTGGGGTTGATTTACTTGTTGCACCATTTTTCATGAAGGTGAAAAAGGTAGAGAAGATATCTTCCATTAATCTGGGATGTGGAAAGGGGAGAATTGAGACAGTGGTATATGAGTGTAGTAGTTTTATTCAAAAATAATTATAGATTATTCAACTACTTTGACGCTAGGTTACTAATTCCCCAAAATTTCTAATGTCAATTACAGGTGTTCTTTTTATTGGACCATCATCAAACCACAAGTAAACACTGCTTTCATTAACTTCGCCAAGATAATCATCAATACCGCGTTTTATATCATAAACTTTAGAATGTTTTTGAGATATTAGGCTACTGCTTGCAAGGAAAACAGTTAAAAAAGTAAATAAAATTCTTCTCGTGTTTGTCTATTTATAAATCCCAATCATCTTCAAAAAGTTATTGGCCTCATCCCTGATTACAGCACTCACTTTATTTGTGCCATCTTCTGTTTCCATAAACTTCAATTCTACTGTAACATCAGCATTCTCATTCGGATTTAAAATTACTAAAAATTTACAACTGGGCATTGATTGCATTTTTACCTCTTTTTCTACTGTAAGGGCGACCAATTCTTTCACAATATCCATTTGAGCAACACCTGGTGTTACAGGATTACCAGGAAAATGTCCTTTGAAAATAGAATGATTTTTGTTGATGGTTATTCCATAACATATAGAATCATCATTCTTTGTTACTTTATTGAGGGTATAAAAGTTAGTTTTTCCGAGCATCAGAATTTTGTAAATAGTGTATTAGGTATGTTTTTATTAAACAGAAGGTTCGTGAATTTATAGACTATTTTATCTTTCTCTGTTTCTTTCAAAGTCAATTGACGCAGCGACACCGTTTTTTTTTCAAAAACCATTTCGATCGAAGCTATGTATTTAGACATACGTGTACTTTTCGGTTTCAATACTAATTTGTAATTCTTTTCATTGCCAAAGTAACTGATACTGAATTCTTTCTCGTTTAAAAAGTCACCATTAAATAATTGCAGCATTAAACCTTGAACTTTCTTTACAATTCGATTAGAATTAGAGTTGACCACTTCTTGACCATTTTCTAACATTCGGACATTCTTTCCATCAATAAGAATGATTTGCTTTTTTGGAGAAAGATGTTCCCAACGGATTTTGTTTTCTTCCTGGTAACGCAGAATACCTTTCGACTTCTTCACAGAATTGAACATACTAGAATAAATTTCTTCAGTAAAATTTCCTGCAATTGATTGTGTCGCTTTTGCCTTTGAATTGATTAACGCTTTACAAGCCGAAACGTCTTTAACTTTTATGTATGACTGCGCTATACCTGTAGTTGAAAGAAATAAAAACACAAAAAATAAATATTTAACCATGTTGCAATTTATATATGTTTATCGTAGAAGCAAATAATATACCATTCGTCTTTGCTTGTTGAATATAGTCTTTTAATATAGTTGATGTAATGTCCAAATTGTCATGCAAAAGAACAATGTCCCCAGCTTTTGTTTTTGTAACAAGACGTTCCTTTAATTTATTTGAATCTTTAAAAATTGTATCATAACTTCTTAAAGACCAGCCAACTGAATGTAGTTTTAATTTTTTCAATGCACGAGCAAAATTAGGATTGGTATAGCCGATTGGAGCTCTGAAGATAGGAACTCGTTTCCCAGTTAATTTCAGTAATGTTGATTGAGACTGTGTAAACTCTTTGATAAGTTTTGCAGTTGAGAACAGCGCCATCATATTGTTATGTGTGTATGTATGGTCTCCAATTAAATGCCCTTCAGAAAGAATTCTTGCTATAATTTCTGGGTGCTTATCTGCCTTGTTTCCAATCACAAAAAAGATAGCTTTTGTATTTTCTTCTTTAAGAATGTCTAAAATTTTAGGTGTATTGATTGGGTCTGGGCCGTCATCGAAAGTGAGCAGTACTTCTTTGCTTTTTAATCGGATAAGAGAAGAAAGAAAGTAGTTTATTTTTAGGAAAAGAACACCAAGAGTTAATGTTATCAGAAAAGTAAATGTGATGAAAATTAAGAGGGGCCAGAAGAAAACAGAACCTTCTAAAAGGATACTAGTTAAAACAACTAGGATAGCATAAACAAGAATATTTATGCGATGTTTCATCCTTTTTTTAATAAAATTAAACCGAGGTTGCCCTTGCATAAATCGTTGATAACTAGTGCATATTTGGCATTGTTATTTTTTAAAAAGTCATGAGCGACGTGAGTGGCAAAGGCCGAAGCAGAATAATGCAACCCTGAATATTTTAGATAATTAATAGTGTTCAGAGAAGAGCCTGCTACATTCAGAGAATTCCCAGAAGTAAAAACTAAGTCACTATTTTCAAGTGTTACATTCTCTCTTTCCAAGAAGGAAGATATTTCTCTATCAGTATGTTTACTGTTAAAATTGGTTTCCACTGCTTGAATCGCAACCGTACTATTTTGCTGTTTTTCAGATAATGTAAAAAATGAAGCACCAGATGCCAATGGGTAAATATCTGAAATTAATTTTGGTTGAACCAATTCTAAAAACGCAATTTTTTCTTCCGCTGCACCCACAAGAACATTAGTCTTCCCATCTTTGATGCACAAAATAGCATCTATCAATGAAACTTCAAAGGATAGGTTGTTTTGTGTATGCGTCATGTTGTAAGCATGATTATTCAATCCGAGAGAAATTTGTCCACCAATCGTGTTGTGGGTAGATTGAATAAAAGCAGTTGGAGAAAGAAAGTCACTAGTAGAAGTTATGAACGTATTCAGAAATTTCTCGGTGTCTTTTAAGCAACCCAACGCGGTTCCAACAACAATTGCATCAAAATCCTTTCCCACAACATTCTTAGACTCTATGGCACAAGTCAATCCCATTCTCAAAATTGGACTTAATCTTCTAAGCGAATTTCTAGGAATAAATTCTTTGTAATCTGGAGCAACAACATCATGTTCAGTGTTGAAATCTCGTAGAGAAGTGTACAGGTCATCATTTCTGAATGAATCTTGATTTGAAATGGATGATATGGCTTGGATATAGTACATTCTTTTATACTTTACTTAAAATTACAGTAGAATTATTGCCTCCAAAGCCAAAAGAATTGGACAAGACGTGATTTATAGTTTTTCCTTCTTCAAAAGCCAATTGAGGGGTCAATTTTGTTTCTTCAATAGCCTCTGAAAAATTCAAATTTGGTAAAAGTAAGCCTTTATTAATGGCAAGAACCGCAAAAACTGCCTCAATTCCACCAGATGCCGCTAAAGTATGACCTGTAAATGCTTTTGTTGAACTAAAAGGAGGTATAACATTCTGAAATATTGATTTAATGGCATGCGATTCTGATAGATCGTTGTTAGGTGTTGCTGTACCGTGTGCATTGATGTAATCAATGTCAGAAGGGTCTAACCCGGCAACATTCAATGCTTCTATCATCGATAATTTTGCTCCATCTCCATCAGGGGAAGACGCAGTTTGATGAAATGCATCCGAAGCATTACTCCATCCAGAAAGTAGAGCAAGAGGTATTTTTTTCGTGATTTCTAATGATTTTTCAGACTCTAAGACAATAAAACCTGCACCTTCTCCAAGGTTTAGTCCTTTGCGAGATTTATCAAATGGTTTGCACCAATCATCATCAAATATCATCAAGGATTTGAATCCAGAAATGGTAAAAGAGGTCATGCTATCTGTACCTCCTACAATCACTCTATCGAGCATTCCCGAACGAATCATTCTAGCTCCCATCATCAATGCATTGGCGGCAGAAGAGCAAGCCGTAGAAATGGTATTAATGAATCCATCTATTCCTAATTCTTGTGCAATCTGACTACTCGTAATACCGCTAGAATGATGCAGGTAATTCTCGGGCTTGTGATCCTCATTATTCAGATAGTTGCGGTACTCTTTCTCTGAAATATCCATTCCACCAACTGATGTTCCTGAGATTAATCCCGTTCTCACATCATCTAAAAGAACGTGTCCATTAAATGCTTGCTTTGCAGCAACCATTCCTAGTAACGCGGTTCGAGAGCCATCGGTAGCAAGATGAAATCGATCTTTCAATTCATCGTTAGACAAAGCAACTTCACCAACCTTAAATGCCCTTGTTTCATCTTTTTTTCCCACAGTAATTCCAGAACGACTTGCACGCAAGGATGCAAGTGTTTCTTCTTCGCCAATACCAATGGCTGAAATCAATCCATAACCAGTGATGTATATCTTCATCTAAATTATTTTAAGAAGTAAAGTTACAAGAGTTGTCTTTATAGAATCAAAGTATTACTAACTTTGAGTGAACGTGCTCTCAATATCCTCAAGCTAATTACTTGTTCTTCTCAATATATGCCGCCAAAGAATTCACTGATTGGAATATTTCTTTTCCCTCACTTGGATCTGCGATTCGTATTCCGTAATTCTGTTCTAACAGAACAATAAACTCTAGCGCGTCAATTGAGTCTAGTCCCAATCCTTCTCCAAAAAGAGGCGCATCGTCTTGGATATCTGAAGGCGTTAAATCTTCTAAATTCAGTTGTTCGATAATTTGCTCTTTTAGTGTTTGTTTTAAATCACTCATAATTATTGATTGTATAATGTTAATAATTGTTCTTTTAATATTGTATCGTTTGTACCCTTGTTTTCAATGTTAAATACTAAGCACTCTTCTATATCTTCGAAGGAGTTAACCCATCCGCAAAGACACGTTTTTGCTCCTTTTTTAAAATAAAACTTAACTTGTTCTAAGAAGAATTCTACATCGAATTTTTCCTCAATGAAGAAACAATTTTCGCCGTACCATTTGTGACGGATAGCCAATTCCCCAGTCAGAATATTTGGTAAAGTATATACGAAGAGAGAAGGACTTGGGCTCCCTTTTACATTGTAACTGTGGATATATTTTAAATCTGAATTTTGACTGGAACTGTTGTTTGCGAAAATTAATGCTATCTCGCTGTCTTTGAATTTATCAATATTAGAAACAGTTGTAAGTATTTCAACGGATAAAAAAGCCATCTTTGCCAATGCATCCATTTTATGGAATTTGGGGTAGTCAATTGCTAATTTAGAGTAAATTTCTTTTTTCCAATTCTCATCAACAGGTTGAAGTTGTTTCTGAAATTCTCCATCCAAGAAAACGCCATTCTTTGATATTTTACAATTCCCAGTTAGTTTCATACGCACTTTTTAAGAACTAAAGATGCATTTCCACCGCCAAATCCCGACGCTGTTTTAAGAATTGTTGTTACTTCTTTTTCTTGATTTTCTTTCAAGACATTAATGGGGTGTGTTGTTCCTTTTTCTTCAAAACCTACTGATTTAAGTAAGGTGTTGTTTTCCATCATTTTCATAGATGCAATAACCTCGATGAGACCTGCTGCACCGAGAGTATGTCCAAAGTATCCTTTGAGACTGTTCAATGGGGTATCAACCAATTCTAAACGATCGAAGGCAATACTTTCCATTTCGTCGTTGTAACTAGTCCCTGTTCCGTGAGCAGAAATGAAATCAATTTGTTCGGATGAAACGGAAGCTCTTTCCATGCTTAACTTAACCGAACGAAAAAGTCCTTCTCCTGTTCTAGATGGACCAGAAATGTGGTTAGCATCGTTAGAAGAAGAACCTCCAAGATAATTCACATGGAAGGCATCGTTGATTTTTTCTTTACTCAAAATCACTACACCAGATGCTTCTCCGATGCAAATTCCTTTTCGATTTTTATCGAAGGGTTTGCTTGGTTCACTACTCAATGCAAAAAGTGATTGAAAACCATACACAATAAAATCAGATAAGGCATCTATACCTATCACAACTACTTTTGTGTAATCAGTATGATTAAGATAGTCTGCCGCTGTATTAATAGCAATAACTCCAGAAATGCAAGCGTTTGAAATCACGACAATTTTGTTTTTCAAATGTAATTCTTCTTCCAGAATTCTTCTTGTAGAAGCGAAAGTATCTTTGGGTAAAGCATTGATGTCTGCCTTCGTTGAACTGACAATAACTAATGTTTTTTCATCGGAAAACAAATTGGAACCGTGTGCTTTAATTAAATTAGCACAAGCTCTCTTAAGCAATTCGTTGTATCTATTTTCAACGGGAAGTGAAAGAATTTTCCCCAATGGCCAATTTTCTTGATTAAAGCCAGAATTTTCAACAAATTGAACCCCAGATTTTTCTTCCATCATGGCAATGAAGTTTTCTTCAGCTGAATTGCCTATAGGGGTGATCATAGTTCCGTATGTCATAAAAATTTGACTCATACTTCTTTCCAATTTTGCTTTTCTTCCCACTCAATAATAAATGGGGGCTTAATCAACGCTAGTAAATTGTCATTTACCCCTAAAAAAACTTGAGTTGTTGAGCCTGTTGCAGCAATCTGATTTGTTTCAAGATTGGTAACAACATAGGTAAACACTATTTTAGATGCTTGATGATATTCCAAAGTCGCTTTTACCAAAACTTTCTGCCCGTAATAAACGGATGCTTTGTGATTAATGTCTGATTTAACAATAGGAGTGTAAAATCCTTGTTCAAAAACGTCGAGATATTGTAAACCATAATCGTTACCAAATTTTTCTCTGGCATCTTCGAAGAATTTCAAATAATTTCCGTGCCACACAACACCCATTGCATCGGTTTCACTAAAACGAACAGCAATTTCTATTGTTGATTCTATTATTTTCACGCTAAAACAATTTTCATTTGGCAATCCAATAATTTTGTTCCATTTTCCAAAACAGAACCTTGAATTAAATGAATGTTTCCGAAGGTATTCAAAATTTCTACTTCCGTGCTCAATTTCGCGCCTAATTTTGGTAAAGAGTGTACTTTTAGCTTCGTTATTGCTCCAATAAATCCAATTTTAGGTTCTCCTTCTTCTTCCAAACTTCCTAAATACCCAAATCCGGCAGCGCAGGTTTGAGCAATATTTTCCGTTAAAGCCGACTCGGACAGCTCAGTGTCCAAAAAAATGTTGGAGTCAATAACTTCAAAACAGGATTTAAAACCTTTTTCATCGGCAGAATGCAATTCATCAATCATAATGAATGGTTCTCTTTGTGGAATGAAATTTTTAATATTTTCTTTATTCGCCAGCATAAAAGTTGTAAAAATTGAACCATTGTGTCGGATATTTTTTGACCATTGATTCGAGATGAGTAACATATTTTTGAGCAACCTCTTCTGGAGAGTTGGTTTTTGTTAATGGATCAGTTGCATATAATTCGTAGTGAAATTTAGTTGCTTTAGCTGCATATACAAAGGTAATTGGCGCTTTAAATTTATGTGCCATTATGAAAGGACCTAGAGGGAACTCCGCTTTACCATTGAGGAAATCCAATTCAATATTTTTACCAACATCACTTACCCGATCTGCATGAATTGCAATAAATTCATTTCTTTTCAGTGCTCTATGCATTAGAATCAGGTGAGAGAGGTCATCTTTTATAGGAATAAGATTATATCTTTGACCTTCTGTTTGTTTTGCTAAAAAGTCTTTGATTTTCTCAACCTCGGCATCGAGCATAACAATGTTGATGGTACTGGTTATTCTTTCTCTTATTAAGTTTCCAGCATTTTCCCAATTACCAACATGACCAGAAATAAGAATTCCACCTTCATTGTCATCATTCATTTTACGTAAGACTTTTTCATTGTTGAATTGATGCGTAAATGATTCACGTTTGCTGGTATGCATGGCGATTCTATCAATCAATGTTTGCCCAAAATGATAGAAATTTTTAAAAGCTAATTTCTTTGCTTCATTCTTGGTTTTGCCGAATCCCAACATGTAAAACTGCAATAGTCCGTTTCGCTGTTTTTTCGCAAAGAGAATAAAATAGAAAGAGACGAAGTAGCAGAAAAAATAGGAAACTTTTAAACCAAAAAATCGGATACAAAATACGAAGAATTTATATCCGAGCAACGAGCCTTTGGTTTTGCCGTCCCATTTTTTTTCCATTAGGTGAATGGTGTATTAAGATAATTTTTGCTCAACTAGATCGTAAAAATCGTTGAACGTTTCAATTTTTTTAAAGTCGTCTGAGGTCGGCTTAAAATTCAAATTCTCTTCAATGACAACAACCAGGTCAACATAATCCAAACTATCTAAATCCAATGTTTTTTGCAGGTTGTTATTCGCAGTAATTTTATCTTTATTCACTTCAAACTCTTCAGATAAAAACCGTTTTGTTGTTGTTATAATTTCTTCTCTAGTCATATTCTTGGTCAATAGTTCTGTTATTTCACGAATTTTTTTACAATTAATGAAGAATTTGTTCCTCCAAATCCAAAAGAATTAGAAAGGAAGGTATCAATTTTCTTCTCTTTAAATTCTGGTATGACGTTAATTTTTTTTGAATCTTCGTCTGGGTTTTTAAAATTAATGTTCGGTGCTATGAAGTCATTTTGCATCATTAATATCGAATAGGCAACTTCACTAGCTCCAGCCATCCAACATTCATGTCCAGTCATACTTTTTGTAGAGCTTACGGGTACGTCAGAACCTAATATTGAATGAATGGCCTGAGCTTCCATTGAGTCCCCAACTGGAGTAGAGGTAGCATGTGCATTCACATAGTCAATAGACTTTGCAGAAACCCCTGCTTGCTCCAGAGACATCTTCAATGAGCGGTATTGTCCGTCAAAATTGGGATTAGAAATATGATCCCCATTTGATGAAAAACCATAACCTAAAATTTCTCCTAAAATTGGGGCACCTCTTTTTTCTGCAGATTCTAATGATTCAATAATCAACGTTGCTGCTCCCCCAGAAGGGATAAGTCCATCGCGGTTTTTGTCAAAAGGTCTAGACGCTTTTGTGGGCGCATCGTGACCAATAGAGAATGCTCCAAGTCCATCAAAGCTAGCCATCGAATAAACGTTAATTTCTTGTGCGCCACCGCAAACAACACGCTCTTGTAAACCCTGTTTGATTAGTAAGTAGCCCATTCCAATAGAATGAGAACCTGAGGCGCAAGCTGCACTTAGTGTTATATTAATTCCTTTTAATTTGTAAATCGTAGAAAGACTCATATTAACGGTGCAATTCATATTTTGGAAGATATCTCCGCTACCAATTAATGTTGTGTCACCTCTATCCCGTAACTTATCTATGGTATTAATTACTGCCCCTGCGGTACTGTCATTTCCATAGATAATACCTGTTTCATTTTTTTTTAAGAAGTCTATGTCTAGTTTTGCTTGTTCCATCGCTTCCATGGTTGACATGTATGCAAACATTGCAGGCTGATGCATTCCGATCCTCTCTCTTCTGGAAAGATAAGGTTTCAAATCAGGGTCTTCAACCATCCCAGTTAGACAAGAACGATATCCAATTTCTTCTCGTGCTTTGTCATAAACTATTCCACTCTTTCCTTTACGCAATGAATCCAGAACTTCTTTTTTACCATTTCCAATGGAAGAGTAAAGACCAATACCTGTTATGACAACTCTTCTGTCCATTTATGCGTAGATTCCTCCGTTGATATTTATAACTTCTCCTGTGATGTATGCGGCTTTATCAGAAGCTAAAAAGCTAACTAAATTGGCTACTTCTTCTGGCAATCCAAAACGATTTGCCGGAACCATTCTTTTCAATTCATCTTCATTTAAATCGCTGGTCATATCTGAAAGAATAAAACCAGGTGCAACCGCATTGACAGTAATTTTTCTTTTCGCTATTTCTTGAGAGAGTGCTTTTGTCGATGCTATCATTGCTCCTTTTGCAGCAGAGTAATTTGTCTGACCTGGAACTCCTTTTAATCCTGATAAAGAGGCAATATTAATAATTCTCCCAGAACGATTACGTAGCATTTTCTTAATGATTGCCTGTGTGCAATTGTACATTCCCTTTACAGAAATATTCATCACCTTGTCCCAATCATCTTCAGTTACCCACGGAAATAAATTATCCCTTGTGATACCGGCATTGTTCACTAAAACCTCAACATGACTCTCAGGATTATCGTTTTGCCAATTCTCCATTGCAGGAATTACTGCTGAAGAGTCTTCTACATTGAATTGCATTAATTCTGCAGTTCCTCCGTTTTCTTCTATGATTCTTTTCGTTTCATTAGCCGCATCGACGTTCGATGAGAAGTTAATGAGTATATGAAGATTTAAATCTTTTGCCAATTGTATAGCAATCGCTCGACCAATTCCTCTAGAAGATCCTGTTACCAATGCACATTTCATAGTTCGATAGAATTTGAGCGTAACAAATCTGTCACATTTTTAATATTTTCTGATTGAGGCACATCCTCAATTACGGCAGGTGCTATGTCTCTGATTAAGTTGTAAATTTTCTTTGTTTTAGAAGATAATCTTCCCTTTTCCACTTCTGGAAGAAGGTCAATGGCTTGACAAACAGCCATCATGTGAATTGCCATTACTTGGAACCCATTATCAATTACATTCTTAGCAATAACAGCACTGTTTGTTCCCATACTTACAATGTCTTGGTTATCGTTATTGTTAGGAATACTGTGAACATACATTGAATTGGAAAGAGTTTGACTTTCCGCTGTAGTAGAAGTAGCAGTGAATTGCATCCCTTGAATTCCAAAATTAAAACCTAGTTTTTTCAAGTTTAAGAAAGCTGGAAATTTTCCATTCAAATTTGCATTCATTAAGAAATTAAGCTGACGTTCTGCCAACATAGTTAAGCGTGTTACAACTATTTTAATCTTATCCATTTCTAAAGAAACGTAATCACCATGGAAGTTACCTCCGTGAAATACATTCTGTTCTTCGAGGCTCACTATTGGATTGTCATTGGTAGAATTTAGCTCATTCTCAATAACTTCTTGTGCATAGTTCAATGTTTCAAGAACGGGACCTAAAATTTGTGGAACGCAACGAATGGAGTAATACTCTTGAATTTTCTTCTTAAACTCAGAGCGATTCATTTCATCGTTGTCTTTAAATAATTCTTCCCTCTTTCTTATCAATTTGCTATCTGAAAGAAAAGAGCGCATATTCGATGCAATTTCTTGTTGACCTATGTGTCTTTTTACATTGTTTAGCCCAGCCGAGAATGAATCATCATAGGCTTCCATCACTTCATTAATGATAGAAGAAGATGCCACTGACCAGTTTAATAAACGTTTGGCGTATATGATATTAATGGAACCAATTCCAGTCATGCAAGAAGTTCCGTTCATCAGTCCAAGACCATCTCTTAACTTCACATCAAGAGGTTCAATATTTAATTCTTTTAATACGTTTGCTGTTTCTCTTCTTTCACCTTTATAAAAACAATATCCTTCTCCGATTAAATTAAGCGCTAAATGAGCCAATTGAACTAAATCACCACTTGCACCAACACCTCCATGCATAAAAATTTCGGGAGTGATTTGATTGTTTAAGAATTGCACTAATTTTTCTATTACGCCTAAACTTATTCCGGATTTGGCCTGCAAGAAATTATTGATTCTAGCCAATAGTACAGCGCGAGCATATTCCTCTTCCAGAACATTGCCCGTTCCGGTTGAATGACTTCGAATTAGATTGTATTGAAGTTGGTTTAGATGTTCATCATCAACCTTGAATTGAGCCATAGGTCCAAATCCAGTATTGATTCCGTATATGATTTTATCACTTGAAAAATCTTCTAAAAAATGAAAAGATGCGTTGATATCGTTTGTCAATTTTTCATTTACAGTGAACTCTTCAAAATGCAGAGCGTACTTCTCAAGGTCCGATAAGTTAATTTTATTCATTTTTAGTTTGGTCTATCTTGTCAATTCAATGTTCTTTAAAGTGGCAAAAGTACAAAATTTTCTTTGTAACTTTTAGAGTTCACTCTCCCAAAACTTGATGTGTCATTTCATTTTTATTTCTAAAATGGTATGAAAACTTTCATTGTGCAAATGATGTTCGTCAACGCAGGTAAAACCAGCTTTATCAACAATATATTTCATAGCGGAAGAGCTGTACATTTTACTATTTCCATTGGCCATGGCAGTGAAATACAACGATGTTGCAATTAAACTATGCGTGGCTGCAGGAAATCGCTGGTTGTCAATAAAAGTTTCCATAATGAAGATTCTAGCATCTGCCTTCATGTTCTTTTTTATTTTCAATAGTATTTGTTCAATTTCCGATTCACTAAAACAATCTAAAAATTGACTCATCCAATATACATCTGCACCAGCTGGAATTTCAGAAGAGTTGTCTAACAAATCGATTTCTTGAAATTCTACACGGTCCTTAATAGTATCATCTTTTCCAATATTGGCTTTAGCAACTTTAAGTTGTACGGGAAGATCAAATAACATCATTCTCACCTCGGTACTGTGTTTTGTTGCGGCAATACACCATTTACCTGTATTTCCGCCAATATCAAAAATCTGTTTAGGTTTATGCTTGAAAATAATTTTTAATGCATCGTCAAATGAATTGTCTGAATAAAAATGATCGAAATCAAACCAAGATTTTTTTATTGGTTCAGGCAGAATGGAAAGACCTTGGTAGATTGTGTCCCAGTCTCCAATTGTTTTCAATCCTTCAGCTTTACCATTGACAATGGACTCTTTTAAATGAAAAAGCCCTCTATAACAAACATCGTGTGTAAAGTATAAATTAACGCGTGTCATTTCATCTCGCAAAATAAAATAACCGATCTTAGTTGCTTTATACACATCTTCTTCAGTTTGCTCAACAATTTCGGCAGATGCCGCCATTTCTAGGAGAACTCTGATACCATATTCTGAAACATTAGTTTTCGAAGCAATATCTTCTATTGACATTGGTTCTCTGTGTTCATGCATTACTTCCAAAATATTGAGTTCCAAAAGACAATAGGCTGTCTCAAAGACGAATGGACTAAAGGCTAATTTATGTGCTTCATGAAGTGCTTCAATTGCTTTCATTTGAAAGTTAATAAGGTTAATATTAAGCGGTTGTCATCTTCGATAATTAATTCGAACAAAAGTATTCAAAAAAGCTTCAACTTTATTTTTAAAGTTGAAGCTTTTTTTAAAAACCTGATTTGCTTATGTTTAGTCGTTCAGTTTTATTTTAAGCATTACGTCTTCTTTCTTTTTTTTGTAACATTCCACGGCAAATTCTCCATCGTCAGTTTCAATAATTCTTGTTGTGTTGAACTGATATAAAGCGATTCCTTTAGCATCTCTTGAATCAAGAATAGAAACTTTCTTAACATCACCCGATTCTTTTTCAATTTTAAATCCAGTTAGAAAACCACCTTTTCCGTCTTGATGCGCTTTTGGATATTTATTCAATGGTAGTTCTATATTTTTTACATTATCCAAGAATAAAACATAATGATAATCTTTTTGAGAAATGACATAATATCCCATTCCTCCCCGTCCTGCACTACCTCTTTGATTTTTAGGAAGTTTAAGCATCCATTTCAATTCATTATCTGCATCAATATGTGTAGCTAAAATTTCTTGGTAATAATAAGTGTAAGTCGTTTGACCAGTTTTAGGGTTATGGTGAGAAACAACATAATATCTTTCGCCATAAATGGTAATTGACCCGTCATCTCCATAAACGATCTCTCTGAGAACCATATTTGGCATAGAATAGTCTTTTACGCCACTTTTACTCTCCATTTTACTTTGAGCCCTGTCTGATTTGTACATTTTCATTACATCCAGCGGTACTTCATACGATTGCTCATTCGCTAGAATTCCTTCATCATCTAATTTATAGATAAAAACTCCATCGGTTCCGCCTCTAGATTTGTTCCCATAATAGCCAGCAATTATAATTCCACCTTCTTTTCCTTCATAGAAACCAATGTTTTTAATGAATTTATCTTTAAGCTCTATTTTTGTAGATGTAGCTTCTTGGTCCTCCGAACTAATTCGAATCAATTCTAAGTCATAGTTCAATTTTCCTTTAACGATTTTTTTTGCAGTCTCCGTTCGATACACTTCCGCAAGGATGTATGCATTACCTTTTTCATCGATGGTATAACCTACATTATTCATTTTCTTCTCAGTGTATGGCATAATCACTTTTTTAGACCAAACTTCTTCGAGATTTTTTGAATAAACATGCATACCAATAATGTCTTTACTTTTTGAATCATTTTTGGTTGCAGGTTTCATTCTGTATTGCACTATAAATCGCTCCTCTGAGTATGACTGGTCAAAGTTGAATTTTCCTCCGCGAGCACCTGCAGTTATTCCAAATAGTCCGCCAAATCCGGTAATTCCGAATCCTCCGGTCACTTTACCTTTTACTTTTATAAGTAATTTTTCTTTCCCAGCCCAGTTTGCTTTGTCAAAGTCTATTTCTCTAACAAATAATTGCTCCGTTTCATTAGCTTTATCCCATCTTGAGAAGAAAAAATAATATTGGCCTGCAAATTCTAAGTAAGATTCTGGTGTAAATCCTTCACCCTTTTCTACAGTATTATGTTCGGTTTCATTAAACTTTTCTCCAGAAAATTTTTGAAAATGGAATTTGCCCCTACCATATTTAACGGCAAGAATCTCTCCATCTCTACTAAAATATGATTTCATTCCATCCACAACTTTATATGGAGTGCTAACTGAGTAACTAAAATCTTTAGATAGTTTAACTTCTTGAGCTGAAGAATAAAAATTAATAAGTCCGATAAATAGTGTTGATAATAGTAAGTGTTTCATTTGTTTTTTTGTTTATGGACTACAAAATACTGTTTTTTTCTTAATGGGCAGGATTAAATTTTATCAAATAACTTTATCGATAATTTATTCCTTTGATTTTTTTACTTTTAGCAAATAAATAAGTCAACATTTAATTTTCGTTTATACTTTTCAGTAGTGAGTAAATTAGCCGTCAATATCGTCTCTTTTTTTAATAGGAATGTCTTGTTCTACTTGTCAGTGCTCATTGCTATCGTACTATTTATGTTTTATGGAGTGTCACGGCTTCAGTTAAATGAAAATATTTATTCCATTTTTCCGCAGGGAGACAAGTTTCAGAAATTCAATAAAGTTTTAAAGGAAAACAATCTTAACAAGCAAATCTTCTTTTCTATAGATGCGGAATTGGAAGAAACCATCCTGAATAAAAGACTAGATTCGGTTTCTAAAGTGGTTATTAATAATTCCGATGGATTAATTAGTGGTTTTGAAATTTTCAAAGAAGATCAACAAGAAGATGTACTGGATTATTTTTACAAATCACTACCAGGTCTGCTAACTTCTGTTGACTATGAAAATATTGAAGAGAAGCTGACTAAAGACTCAATTAACCAATCCATTGATTTAGTCTACAATAAAATGACATCGCCCAATGCATTCTTTATGCGAAAGATTTTTGCAAAAGATCCGTTAGGAATTGCTTGGAGTAAATTAAATTCGTTAAAACCTCGTTCAGATTCTAATGCCATGTTTGTAGAAGATGGAATTTTGTTTTCTGGAAATAGAAAGCGGGCGTTGTTTACAGCTGTTCTTAATTTTGAATTGGAAAACAATTCCAAAAATGAACAACTCAACCTCCTGCTTCATAAACTCAAGAGTGACATAAATGAACAAAGTGGAATCAATTTTGATTATTTTGGCACGTTTCAAATTTCTTATGAAAATTCTAGGCAGGTAAAAGAGGATACCTATTTGACGATGATTATTAGCATTGTATTAATTCTCCTATTGTTAATCGTTTATCACAGAAGTTTTTTAACTCCGATTTTCTTTATTCTTCCTGCTATTTTTTCTGGTTTTTGCGGATTGGGAATTGTTGGCTTCATTCAACCGGAAATTTCAGCCATTTCCATTGCAACATCTGCTGTTTTAATGGGGATCGTTCTAGATTATTCTTTCCATTTCTTTACGCACTATAATGATTCAAAAAACCTATTAGCAACCGTCGAAACCTTATCGTTTCCAATGCTGGTAGGTAGCTTCACAACTATTGCCGCATTCTCTGCTTTGATGTTTACCGATTCTGTAGTTTTACAAAACTTTGGTCTAATTGCACTTTGTACGTTGTCTGCTGCTGTTTTTTTTACACTGCTCTTGCTACCAACTTTTCTATTTACGATGAGTTACAAACCAAAGGGAGAAAGAGAATCAAAAACCCGAATGAGAATCCCAAAATGGTTTACAAGAGTTTCCATTTGGTTTTTACTTCTACTAACAGTTGTTTTCTTTTTGAATGCAAGCGGATTTCAATTTGATTCAGACTTGAATAATCTAAGTTATCACCCCGATGATTTAGCACAGAAAGAAGAAGTTTTTACAGGAATTAATCCCCACAAAGAAAAGAAATTGCATTTGTTTGTGTCAGGTGATACAAAAGAAGAGGCTGAGGCAAAAAATTATAAATTATACAAGCAACTTTCTTCTTATAAGGAGGCAAATGGTTTAGAAGAAATTATTTCAATTGCTCCTTATGCTATTCCAGCAGAATTGAGAAAGAATGGATATCAAAAATGGCATCTGTTTTGGGAAAAAAATGGGAAAGAAGCAATAAGTCAAATCAACGAAAAAGCTTCTGAATTGGATTTTTCTTCAGTGGCATTCGCTCCTTTTGAAGAGTGGACAAAAGAGACCTCTTCTTCCATAACAAAAAATGATGAGAATAAAATTCAGTCAAGTTTAGGCTTGAATAAATTGGTGTATTCTTCTGGCGAAAAATGGAATATTATCACCAGTGTTGTTCTTAAAAAAGATCAGTTAAATGATTTCAAATCCGAATTGATTGCAAATACTGATGTATATGTTTTTGATGTTTCCGAAATGGCAAATGCATTAATGATCTCTGTGCAGGATGATTTCAATTATTTACTTGTATTCTCTTCATTACTTGTTCTGTTTTCGCTTCTTATAATTTACGGTAGAATAGAATTGGCTCTTTTTGCCTTTTTTCCGATGGTCATTAGCTGGGTATGGATTTTAGGAATAGCTTCTATTTTTGATATCTCGTTTAACTTCGTAAACATCATTGTTGCAACATTTATATTTGGACTGGGAGATGATTTCTCTATTTTCGTTACAGACGGACTGCTTCAAAAACATAAGACCAATTCTAATGTGCTTAAATCGTTTAAATCAGCCATTATTCTTTCTGGAATAACTACAATTATAGGTACAGGCGCATTGTATTTCTCCAAGCATCCAGCAATCCATTCTATTGCTATCGTCAGTGTTGTGGGAATTGCATGTATTTTACTTGTTACACTTGTGCTTCAACCCACTATTTTTAATTTATTTGTAAGCAATCGAACAAAAAATAAAAGATCACCAGTTACTTTTTTGGGTTTGCTAGCTAGTTTATGTTTCTTCATCTATTTCTTTCTAGGTTGCATGCTTTTGACTTTATTATTACTTGTAATAATACCGTTTCCAATTGCTAAGAATAAAAAGCGCCAGTTTTTAAATTATCTCGTATCGAAATTGGCAGGTTCGGTAATTAATTTTGGTGTTTATGTGAAGAAAAGAACAATCCACAAAGAGCGCCTCGATTTCTCAAGACCATCTATTATAATCGCTAATCATACCTCATTCTTAGATATTCTCTTAATGATCATGATGAATCCTAAAGTTATCATTATGGTCAAGAAATGGGTGTATAATTCTCCAGTATTTGGTTTGTTTATTCGCTATGCGGGCTATTTATACGTTGCTGAAGGTACTGAGTACAATCTCGAATTAATGCAACAACGTATTGATGAAGGTTATTCTATCATGATTTTCCCTGAAGGAACCAGAAGCACAGATGGGACTATTAAACGTTTTCATAAAGGCGCTTTTTATTTAGCTCAAGAATTGAAACTTGACATACAACCTATTGTTATACATGGAGCTTTTTATGTAAACCCGAAGAATGATTTCATCATTAAATCGGGAACATTGACCTTGGATGTTATGAAAAGAATTGCTCCAGAAGCGGCGATTTATCAGCAGAGATTTGGATTGTTTGCGAAATCGGTTCTCTCTAATATGAGAGAGCAACTGCAAGCCACCAAACATGAAATAGAAAATGCAAATTACCTTAGTAAAAGAGTGCAGTACAATTATTTGTACAAAGGAGCTGCTATGGAGTGGTACGTGCGGATTAAATGGAAGTTTGAAAAGGAGAATTTCAATTTTTACGATTCATTGATTCAAGATAGAACTCGAATCTACGATGTTGGTTGTGGATTGGGTTATCTAAGTTATTTTTTACATTATCGAAATACCGCCCGTGAAATTACAGGAATTGATTATGATAATGACAAAGTCATTTTTGCTCAAAACGGACATGACAAGACTGATAAATTAAAATTTATTACTGGAGATGCTAGGGGAGTTGGAATAAAAAATGCGGATGTCGTTTTTTTCAATGATGTGTTACATTACATGTCCTTCGACCAACAAATGGAAGTTCTTAACAGAACTGTTGATAACTTGAATGATGAAGGACTCATTTTGATTCGTGACGGTATCACTGATATTTCCAATCGACATAATGTAACACAATCAACAGAGAAATATTCAACGGCCATTTTTGGTTTTAATAAAACTACAGAAGCGCTAAGCTTTTTTTCTTCTAAAGATATTTTTAAATTCGCAGAAGAGAGAAGTCTTACTTGCGAAATGCTTGAGCAATCACAGAAAACATCAAATGTTTTATTTATTCTCCGAAAATAGTTAATGAAAGAAACAAATAAACAGTACGACTTTATAGTTGTGGGAAGTGGCATTGGAGGTTTAGTATCTTCGGTCCTTTTAGCTATGGAAGGTCATTCGGTTTTAGTTTTAGAAAAAAATCATCAAGTTGGAGGATCTTTGCAAGTTTTTAGTCGCGACAAAGTAGTATTTGACACAGGCGTTCACTACATTGGTTCTTTGGATGAAGGGGAGACTCTGCATTCTATTTTCAAGTACCTAGGAATCATCGATGATTTGAGCATGAAACGTTTAGATGATGATTGTTTTGACTTAATTAGATTACCTGATGGATCAACGTATAAGCACGGTCAAGGATATACTAATTTTAAGATTGGGTTACTAAAGAAATTTCCAGAAGAAGAACAAGCAATAGATACATATATTGATAGGATTCGGGCTATTTGTAAAGAATTTCCACTTTATAACCTTGAGGTTGAAGAAGGTTTCTCGTATATTGATAAACCCGAATTGATGTCAGAAAGCGCTTATGAATACATTCAGTCGATAACCAGAAATGAGACATTGCAATCAGTTTTATTAGGAAATGGATTACTTTATGCAGGTGAATCTAAAACTACTCCTTTATATGTGTTGGCATTAATTGTGAACAGCTACTTAAAGGGAAGTTACCGAATGGAAAATGGAGGCTCTCAAATTGCAAAGTTGCTTACTAAAAGGTTACACTCCTTAGGAGGTCGAGTTCTAAAACGTCAAGAAGTTATCTCCGCGAATTACGAGAATGGCAGAATAATTTCTGTAAATACAAAGGCAGGAAATGAATTCTATGCCACTCAGTTTATTTCTAATTTACATCCACGCCAAACTGTGGGAGTATTTGGTAAAGAGAACTTTAGACCTGCCTACAGGACACGTCTGAATAAGCTTGAGAATACGGTGTCTTCATTTATGCTGTATCTTTCATTTCATAAAAACTCCTTTCCGTATCTTAATTATAACATGTATTCTTACTCACAGAATGGTGTTTGGGACACTGTGGAATATGACCAAAATCATTGGCCACAAGCTCTATTTATTTGTACCTCTGCACTGAAAAATCAGGGAGAATTTGCCGACTCTTTGTCGGTAATGGCCTATATGGACTTCAAAGAAGTAGAGCAATGGAATTCTACCTTTAATACAGTTTCAAACTCATCCGAAAGGGGGGAAGGATATACAAAGTTTAAAAGAAAGAAAGAACAACAAATGATCAAAAAGTTGGAGCAAATTTTCCCAGATATTCGTAAAGCTATAAAAGGGGTTTATTGCTCTACTCCTTTAACCTACAAAGATTATATTGGAACTGATGACGGAGCGTTATATGGATTGAAAAAGGATTTCAACAACATTATGCATTCTAAGATAAATTCTAAAACGAGAGTGCTGAATTTATTCTTAACGGGTCAGAATTTAGTTTTTCATGGAGTTTTAGGAGCCACCATTGGTGCTTTGGTCAATAGTTTTAATTTTATTGATGATCGATATTTAATAGATAAAATAAACAATTTGAAATGAAAGAATTTGATGTCGTAGTAATTGGTGCAGGCCCTTCAGGGGCAGTTGCTGCCGCAAGATTATTACAGGATAATTTATCTGTTCTAATAATTGAAAAAACTGAATTTCCTCGTTTTGTTATTGGCGAAAGTCTTTTGCCTCAATGTATGGATATTCTTGATAAAACAGATTTACTGGATTGTGTAGTCGAGAAGAAATTTCAGGTTAAAAATGGGGTTTCTTTTTACCATGAAAATAAGATTTGTGATTTTCTTTTTGATGATAATTATTCAGGTGGGTGGGATTATACCTATCAAGTTAAACGAGCTGACTTTGACCACGCATTAATTAAAGAAGTTGAGAGAAAAGGCGCAACTGTACATTTTAAATCAGAAGTGACAGACGTTACATGTGGAGCAAACGAGCAAGTTGTTTCCTACACAGATATGACTCAGCAAAAACAAACTGTTTCTTGTAGATTTGTAATAGATGCAAGCGGCTATGGTCGCGTTCTTCCTAAATTATTTAATTTGAACATACCCGCATCATCCATCCCCAGAGGTGCTGTCTTTGCGCATGTAAAAGATGATAAAAGAACTGAAAAAGCAGGTTCAAATATATTTGTGAATGCATTTAACAATAACACAGCTTGGATCTGGTCCATTCCATTTTCAGATGGAACAGCTTCTGTTGGAATTGTTGGAGAAGATAGTTTTGTTTCTACCATTTCGGAGAATGAGGGAGAAGAATTCAAAAATTTAGTAAGATCATTTCCAGGTCTTAATGGTCGTTATTCAGAAACAGATTTTACATTCGAACCAAAAACAATACTTGGCTACTCAATAGCCGTAAAGCAAATGCATGGTGAAGGATTTGTTTTGTGTGGGAACAGCACAGAGTTTTTAGATCCCATTTTTAGTTCGGGCGTCATGTTTGCATTAAAAACTGGATATCAAGCAGCAGATATAGTCGCAAAACAACTTTCTGGTGAAGAGGTTAATTGGGATATCGATTACGATAAGGTTGTCCTCCATGGAGTTGAAGTATTTCGCTCTTATGTGGATGCTTGGTACAATGGAAACTTGCATACAATTTTCTTTGTCGAAGGCGGTAATACAGAATTCAAAAAGCAACTTTGCTCTGTTCTTGCGGGTTATGTTTGGGATATGAGTAACCCGTTTGTAAAGAAGCACAAGACCCTTTTGGGAACTTTGGCAAAAGTAATCAGTTTAGAGAAATAGCCAACGAATCCTCGGGTGTTGAGCTTGTCTTTTACAGAAATTTAATCTTCTCTGGCTTACGCATATGTTTTTTATACACCAATCCTCTTAGCTTATTTGCTTCCATAAATTGAAATTGTGGCGAAACACGTAACTTTTCTTTGCAACTAGCCTTTATTAAATTCAATTCTGAATGCGTCTTAAACTTATCTTCTAAAAGGACAATAATTTCATCATTGCCCAATTCGTTTTTCTCAATAAGCACTTTATAACAAGAAATAGAAGCAAATTCTTCGAGCGCTTCAAAAATAGCTTTCGGATACAAGGATGTTCCTTTGAACTTTATCATTTGGTTTTTACGACCTATAATTGGGCCCAAACGCGGTGTTTTCTTTCCGCACGAGCATTCATTTCTATAAACTGTTGCAATATCCCCAGTTTTGTATCGAATGAGTGGGGTACCCTCTACTCCTAATGTTGTGATGACAACTTCTCCAGATTCTCCATGCGAAGCTTCCATTTCGTCGACTTTGATCACCTCTAAGAATAATAAATCATCGTTCAAGTGGCAACCTCTTTGCGCTGTGCATTCTGAAAATGCTGCCCCCATTTCCGTTGATGCGTAGGTAGAATATATTTTTATACCCCATTGGTCAGTAATCCTTTTACCAAGGATATTGTGTGATAAATCATCACTGCGAATCGGTTCCCCAATGCAAACAATAGATTCAACACTCGATTTTTGAAAATCAATGTTGTTTTCCTTTGCGTATTCAATCAGAGTCACGATAAACGAAGGAACAGCAATTAATACAGTGGGCTTGTATTTTAGAATCGATTCCCACTGCATTTTGGGAACTCCAGGACCTAATCGTATCATTCCTGCATTGAGTTCTTGTACGCCTAGAAAGTAAGCGATCCCAGCCATGAATTGCTTATCTATGGTTGTAAGCAATTGAAAAAGATCATCTGAAGAATGACCCATTAAAGATAAAGAGTCCTTTTCGTTTTTCGCCAATCGATGTAAATCATTTTTGGTTAAAAACAAAGAGATGGGAGAGCCAGTCGTTCCAGAAGTAGTCACGTATTCGGCAATTTTATTCTTTGGAACACAACGGAAATCATCATTTCTTGCACTCAAATCTTCCTTGCTAGTAAAAGGAAATTTTTTGTATTCTTCTAGTGAAAATGAAGAAGTAACTGGCCTGATTTTATCTTTGTAAAACGAAGAATTTTTAACCGTATAGTTAATCGTTGCAACTAATTTTTCTAATTGTTCATCTGTGCAAAAAGTTGAATTTGTAATTGTCTTCATTTTTCACATTCTTTAATTAATTGGTATAATTCCTTTTCAACGGCTAAAGATGCTACTTTTTTAGTTAAAGCAATTTTGAACTGTCGTTTGGCCAAATTTTTCTGCCCTTTTTTAAAATAGTACTTTCCGAGAACTTCGTAAGTTATATATGATTCTTTGTTCGTATTGATGAATTTTTCTATTTGATTATCAGTTAGTTCTAACTCCTTTCCGAAAAGTAGAAAAGAGGTAATTTTATTTTTACTCTTTTTAAACTGTTTAAATTTCGAATAATTTTCCGAATCAATGAAGACATCTTTGGAAAGCATTTTTGGCGGATTGATTTCTTTTGTGGCGAATATTTTTTCAAGATCATAGCCTTTGTATTCCCCCAATTGATAGTCATTGGTGGAAGCGTAGAATAATAAATCTTCGGGCAGTATAATAACACTATGGTGAGCAATTAATTGATTAACAGCTCTTGGATTTCCCATACCAAGCGTGTCACCATTTATTCCAGTTTGAGAACGAAGAATTGCGAGAGCATCACTCGTTGAAAGAGAATCTTTATGTGAAACCATCGTTCGAACCTTGGCGTATCTGAAATGAGAATCACTGTCCATGATATTTTGAATATTGGAAGAATCCATTAAAAAGGCCATTGATTGATAGTGATTTGCGCAAATCAATTCATCCATTCCTGGGTCATAGACTCCCATTTTTGAAGGTGATTTTTCTATAAGTACAGCCTTTCCATCAATTTTAGAAGCAACCATAATAGTTTCTGAAACAAATGTTTCTCGTTTTTTAGCAATAGCAATAGCTTCATCGATTGTGGAAGCGTACTGCAATATTTCTCTCGCTAAAAGTGAAATAGGCGTTTTGGTAGAAGTGGGTAAGTCTGATTTTGACGCATTGATAGTAACAGACAAACCTTTTATATTCAGTCCTGAAGCTACACCGCTAAAACCTGCCCATGAATAAGATACAAATGCTTGACCTTTGTCTGGTTTGAGAAATAAAACGATTTTTTCTTCGGCAAAATCATCACCTACGTAGAAATCAAAATTTCGACCAATCATCAACTTTCCGTCACTGGACTTATGTCCTTTCAATGCAAATGAAGTACATCCTACCATGCTGTAATCATTCAAAGCATGGCCAATATCATGAGCTGCATGATAGTTGAGAATTCTTCCGTATTTTGTAGATATGTAATCGTAATCATCAGAGAATGATTTGGAAATCCCAAATATTTCTTGCTGATTTTCTAATTGAATATGATCAGGTAAATCTTTATTGAAAAATCCAATCATTAATTGCAAAACTCGCTGCCATCCCTTGCTGGGTACAAATTTATCTATCTGGCCAACGAAAATTGTCTCTTGTTTTTGAATCAATTCTTTGGCTAGTTCACCGTAAATCAACCCACGTTCATAAGGTGCTCCTTCGATATACATCTCCCAGATACCTTGTTCATTCTTTTTTAGCCAATTGTCACCTAACACGAAATGATTTTCTCCTACTTTCTCGCGCTTTCCAATTTGAATTTCGTGCACATTTGGAGGACTAATTTTAGAAGAAATCATGATGTATAGAACAAGTGCAAAGACCAAACCAACGAACACTTCAAGTGCAACAAGAAGACCTTTTATTAAAAAAAGACCAATTTTTTTTATAGTCAAGAGCACTTTCATTGTTTAGGTTGTAAAGTTAAACAAAGAACGTTTACTATTTTGAATAGATTGATTAACTTTGAAATAATTAACACTTTCAATTTGCGTGAAATCGAACAAATATTAAAATTTCATTCTTCAAAAGAAATGACAGGAGTATTTGTTTATGAGTCTATTGTAGAAAAAACATCTAGTTTTGACTCCAAAGAAAAACATCAACGTTCAGTTGTAACGGAGATTTTCAGTGAATTGCTTAATTCAGATGTGACTATTTGTCATTGGGAGTCAGGGGCTCCATTCATAGCTAATTTTTCACATAAAAACATTTCTATTTCTCATTCGAAAAATTTTTATGCGATTCAACTATGTGATTCCAAGAAAGTAGGTCTTGATATTCAAGTTTACAAAAAGAATCTTTTCAAGGGTAAGTCCTATTTTGTCAATAAAGAAGAAGAAAGCGATATCGAAATGTCTGAATTGAACCTTCATCTGATTTGGTCGGCAAAAGAAGCGCTTTACAAGCTTTTGGAAGGTAAAATTTTAAACTTTAAAGAAGCAATAAAAGTCATAGAGATTGGTGACTCTAAAATTTGGGCAGAGGTTAATAATAAAAATTATGAGCTTTATTTTCACACGAATACTGAGTTTGTTCTAGTGTATAGTTGAATATTCTCCGCTAGGATTCTTTTTTTAGCCATTTAACTCCTGCGTCGATGGAGCTAAATTCTTTAAAAGCACTATCAATTGGTCTGTTCTTATAATAATAGTTGACCATGATTTTTTGAGCTAAATTTTTGGTAATCAAGGCTCTAGACTCTACATCTATTTTACTCTCGTAATCTTGAGCATATAATTTAGCTTCCTTACTAACTGTTACAAATTCACCGGCTTCCACAATTAAAGGAATTGGTCCTTGTTGCAATTTTTTTAAGCTTGCAAGAATGTTGTCCAAGGTATTTTTTGTTACCTCTGTATTAGAGTGGATAAATAAATGTATAATCCCATCCTCTCTCAAAGTGGCTGTTATTTCTTTCGTAACAATTTGCTCTATAAATGAATTTTCTTTCATCGTTAATTACTTAATTTGCATCAATTTACAAATAATATATAAGATAGAATCTATTTGGTTATGACAAAATCAACTCTTCTATTCGTCTGTGCATCTTCCTCTGTTTTTTCTGGAAAAATGATGGGTTTTGTGTCGCTAAATCCTTTATAGCTAATTCTATCTTTAGCAACTCCCATTTTAAGAAGAGCTTTATAAGCTTTACAGGCTCTTTTTTTACTTACCTTCTCACTTGGACCACAACATACATGCCCTCTAGTAAGAACGGTCCAAGATGGGTTTTTTTCAAGAAGTTCCACCAACCATTCCAAAACATACCGATAATTCGGGTCAACATTGGTCGATTTACCAAGATATTTCATGTCAAATTCATACAGAAACTGCGTAGAATCAAATACTTCTGGAGCGAATATTTCTTTTTTTCTCTGAGATATAGAGTGAAAACAAAGAAAGAAAAGTAGAAATGAAAAGAATAACTTCACTTCTACTTTTCTTTCTTTTTTTTTAAAATCAGTTGAGCAATAAAGATCAATAACATCGCGCCAATTGTCGATGTAATAGTAGATCCTAACCAAGATTTTTCAATCGATAGATTTAAAAAACTGAAAATTCCGTTACCAACATACCCTCCTATTATCCCCAGTATGATGTTGAAAAAAGTTCCATTAGAACTTGATTTCATTAGTTTACTAGCTAACCAACCAGCAATTGCTCCAATTAATACAGATACTAAAATACTCATGAATATGTTTTTTTATGACAATATACTATATAATAGGAAAAGTGCGCTCAGTTTACATGGTTAAGAATATAAAATCTCAACTCGTGTTTGGCTTGAATATTGATTATATTTGAAGCATGAGAGTAATCCTTATTATTTATTTAGTGATTTCCAGTTTTAGTGGATTTTCGCAAAGTGTTGTACCAATGCTGGATTTCAATGGATTCTTTAAAAGTTTTAAAGATGGTTTTTTTCAGCAAATAGAAATCCAACGAATAAAAGAGTTTAAAGCTGGAGATAGCTTAGTAGTTTATGTAGATTTTCGAGGTAATCTTATCGTTTATGACGGTGTTAAAAAAAAGAATCTAGCCAATTTAAAGGTCGAGTATGAAGTATCAGATCGTTTGATGACATGGAAGATTGGTACAACACTTAATATGTGGGATAACGGTGAAATTAGAACTCTTTCTTTTACGAATCAAAACTACACCGTTAAGGATAATATCATTGTATTTGACGATATGCAGTACAATACTGTGAATGTTTATTACGCTGGAAAAGTGAGAACATTATATACATCTGTCGGTGATATTGACCCTCCTGACTTCGTTGGAGAAAATATCGTTGCATATAGGGATAATGGGAACTTCAATAAGGTTTTTTGGAGAGGAAGAATTTATGATTTAGAAGTATGGCATAATCCCTTTGATTTTCAAGCTGGCACTGATATTCTATGCTTTAACGATCCAATGTCAGGAACCTTTGCAGTATTTGAGAATGGACAGTTTTTAGATGTCGAAGAATTTCATGTTGGGAAATACAGAGCGGGTCGAGGTTTTATTGTCTATGAGAATAGAAACAATGAGTTGATTTATTATTCTCAAGGAATTAAAAAGCAATTGACAAATTATGGTGCAGACAAGTGGCAAGTTGTTGATGATGTTGCAGTATGGGAAGAAAATGGCTTCACTTATGCGATGATTAAAGGTGTAAAATACGAATTAGCAAACTATAAAACGGAGGAAGTTTTGCTAAAGAATGACGTTGTGGCATTTAGAAATATCATGGGAGGAGTGAGCGCTCTTGTCAATGGTAAAATTATTGAAATTACAACCCAAATGAACTCAAAATTTTCGATTCATGGCAGTTCAATTTTGGTAGAATTATTTAATAACTCCTATATCGTTTATTCTAACGGTAGAAAATATTCTTTGTAAAAGTTATATCAGTTCAATTTACAAATAACCCATTCCCCAGTAAGTTATGTAGCCAACAATTTCTTTGTTGAATTTGTTCCACAGTGTAAAATTATCAATGTTAGGTAGAATCCATTGATCCCATGTATATTCATGAGTTTGATTGGCGTATAAATCTGTAGAAAACGGGGTGCAACTTAATCCTTCATTCTCAAAGCAAGCTAAAGATCGCTTCATGTGAATACCTGAAGTCACCAATAGAAATTTGTCAAAATGAGGAAATGATTTTGTAAGAATTTTACTTGTTTCATTCGCGTTTTCATGCGTGTTTTTAGAATTTTCTTCGGTAATAATATCTGTTTCAGGAATTCCCCATAGAATGAGTAAATCTCGAACTTGTTTAGCTTCATGAAGCCCTCTATCGTTTATGTATCCGGAATCCCCTGAAATTAGAATTTTTCTAACTTTCGAAGAGCGGTACAAAGATATCGTCTGAATTAAACGATCTCCTTGTCTTCTGATACTTAAATTCTCTGTATCGGAGTTGTATTCAAACATACCTCCGAGAACAATTGCAACATCGTGCCTTTTGATAGAGGAAATTTTTTTCCCAGGAACTTCCCAGAAGCGAGATAGTTCAGAAAAAATAACGGAGTTAGAAAAGAATAAAAAAACAACGATGGAAATCCATTTTACACGTTTTTTTAGGCGCCCTCTTTTCGAGAAAAAATAAACACCAATAAAAACAATCAACCAGAAAAAAGGAGAGAGTAAAAAAAGCAACATTTTCGAGAGAAGAAAAAACATTTGCTAAAATTAAATCAATTTGGTGAAGAGAATGACTAAAACAAATTTTATTTTTGCAAGAAAAGTAAAATGGAAAAATTAGAATCTTGGTTGGGAATGGGGAAAGGAGAATTATGGCAAGTGATAGTCAGTAATGTCCTGAATATCGCGATAGCGTTTGCCGTATTGTTCATTGGTTTTTGGTTAGCGAAAAAAGTTAAGAAAACCGTTACGAAGATACTTCACAAGAAAAAAACGGATGAGAGTCTAACAAGTTTTATTTCAAGTCTTGCTGGTATGGGGCTGAAAATCATGATTGTCATTGTGGCAATAGGCCAATTAGGTATAGAAATGACATCTTTCATCGCTATTCTTGGTGCTGCAGGATTAGCTATTGGTATGGCATTTTCTGGTACTCTTTCAAATTTTGCAGGTGGAGTGATGATTCTTTTCTTTAAACCCTTTAAAATTGGAGATTATGTAAATATGCAAGGAGAAGAAGGTACAGTAAAGGAAATCTTGATATTTAATACTATTTTAACTACTTTAGATAACAAAATCATCATTCTTGCCAATGGTGCCGTTGCCAATGGAACAATTACGAATTTTACAAAAGCTGAAAATAGACGTGTGGACATGGTGTTTGGTATTGCCTATGGTGATGATCTTAAAATTGCTAAAGAATTGCTTTTGAAATTTATTGCCGAAGACACGAGAATCTTAAAAGATCCAGCTCCTTTCGTTGGACTTGGAGAATTAGGTGATTCTTCAGTTAACATTACTACGCGGGCTTGGGTAAATCATGCAGATTATTGGGATGTTTATTTTGATATGCACGAACGAGTTTACAACGAATTTACTGCTGCAGGATTGTCTATTCCATTCCCGCAAATGGATGTTCATTTGTCAAAAGAAGGATAAATTTAACGGGTATGACAAATATGCTTGACCATCCTATTATTCTTGGGTACATTGAAGCAAACAACTTTGGTAGAGAACTAGGAATGCAATTTAATATTGTAAATCATGGAGAAGTAGAGTATCGAATGCCCATCACTAAAAAACATTTAGCAACTCCCATTGCTGCTCATGGAGGCTCTATAAGTGCCTTAATGGATGCAACAATGGGAGTCTGTGCTTTATCAGAGGTAATAAATGAAAATAGAGTGGTTTCTACCTTAGAGATGAAATTATCTTTTATCTCTCCTGGCTTACTAGGAGATACAATGATTGCCAGAGCAAAAATTATTAAAAGTGGGAAACGAATTTTATTTGTTGAAGGTGTAATAGAGAATCAAGTTGGGAAAATGATTGCAACTGCAACAGGTACTTTCAATGCTTATCCAGCATCGAAAGCCGGTTTCGCTATTTAGAATTAAGTAGTTTGAATTATTTAATTTTTAGAATGGCTAGGTTCATGTAGTCTATTTAAAATCATTAACTTTACAACATGATTCTTATCTTCAACGATATAGCGGGTTCTGAGATTCTACTCATCCTTGTTTTTATACTCATTTTTTTTGGGTCTAAAAGCATCCCTACTTTGGCAAGAACATTTGGAAAAACGATAAGGCAAATAAAAGATGCATCTTCCGACATTCAATCTGAAATTAAAAAGTCGGGAATGGACATCAAAAAAGACCTCAATCTCAAAAGTATCATTGAAGAAACAACGAATGATATAAAAAAACCTCTGGATCAAATGGCCATTGATATTGATTCTACGATAAAGTACGAGCCGAAAAAAATTATTCGGGAGCCTACAATAATTGATCAGGAAAAATTGAAAGAATCTAATAGTGCTTCTCTATCCAAAAAAGAGCATCCTTCTGACGAAAAATAGTAGATTGCTTATTACAAGTTTTTTAACGAGTAAAAGATTAAAATTCAATAAGTTATAAATTTTCAAAAATGAGTTCGCTTAATTTTACTGCAAAAAATAGTTTATCTTTATCTTCATAGCAAATAAACAATATATACTTATGAAAAAATTAATTTATGGAGTTTCATTTCTTGCTATAGTGGGGATTGTAATTGTTGGATGTAGTAAAGAAAATATTACTCCAATTAGTTTGTCTGGTGAGAATGAAGCAACAGATGAAACAGGAATAGTAAGCAAAGGATTACCTGGTACTGTGTATAAAACGGAGATCAGAAAATATGTTTGGATTAATGAAAAGATGGATTGCTCTCAGGTAGGAAGTGGGTGTGAGGTAGGGGCTACACTTACCGCTTCAGATGGTGATGTAATAGATTTATCTCTTAGCCAAATTCTTAAATTAATTGAGGTAGGTAACAATGATTTAAATCAAGCTTTTAAGAAAAATCAATTAAGGTTCGAATTTCCGTCACTTTATAAACAGGGTTATATAACATCTGGAATTTCTACCGGACAACTTAAAGTAAGGTTCACATTTCCATATCTAACAATAGAAAATAGTGCTGGAAATGTTGTAAAAGCATATAATTATGAATCTACTATAGATAACCCACAAGTTAAAGCTGCTATACAAGGTAATGGATATACGAAAAAAGTAGAGTTTAACTCGGACCCAAATAAGCCTGTAGTTTGGAAATGTAAAGAACCAGGTGACAATTGTAAGGTTAAAAGTGTTCGATTCAATACAAAATGGCTTAAGGATAACCCATCATGGTTCTTAGCTCCGATTAGTGAGCCCATCGTAACTACTGAAATTGAACAAGATGGTACAATTACAAGGATAATAGGAAGAACAATTTCAGGTAAAAAATTCGGAATTGAATATTAATATGATGCCCGTTAAATTAAATATTAAGCACCCCAATTTTTTGATTGGGGTGCTTTTTGTGTCTTTGCTTTTTTTATTTGGTTGTAATGAGGTCAAAAAAACTGGAAATGAGTTAAATTTTCTAAAAGAAGAAAAATCATTTTTAGCTCCATTTGATAGTTTGAGTTATAACTATTCTTCAGATTCATGGAAGGGTAAATTAGCGAACTATTCTGAAAATCGATATGGACAAATGCTGACTTTGGATTCAGGAAACAATTTTTGTTATTTAAGTATAGATACTGATAACGAATTGCATAGATTCAATTTTAGCACAAATGAACACTCATATTCTTCCAAAATATGTAACAGTACTATTCAAGCTTATAAGATTGACTCTTCGTTGATATATCTCTTATATGATGATATACTATTCATTAAAAATTTTCAGTTAAATACAATTGATTCATTTTCTTATAAACACCCTGTGATTGATCAACAGCATGGTATTGATTTTACTCTTGAGAATAATTCAAATTTGTTTAAGATGAAAGATTACTTTGCGTTGATGTATTATGTCGTTGATGAATTGCCTGATGGCAGTGGTCTGTTTAAAAATTCTGAGAATCTATTTTATTTTTTTAATAAGGACACTTCTTTCTTTTCAGGAGAGGGATGTGAAAAACTTCAAGATAGTGTTTTTCAGTATTTTAGATACCCCACCGTGACAAATGATAATGGTTCTATATATCATGCCCCTAGGGTTCTGAATTGTATTTCTAAAACGAGTGAAGTTTCAACAATTATTAATTCTGAGATTGACGCTAAAACTAATAATTATCTAACGATAAATCACTTGGATCAGTATGAGATTTCTAAATTGAAAAAGTATAGATTTAGTACTGATTATAACCGAGAGATAATTAATTCAGGAGCTTATATATATCTAATCAAAGAAACTCCAGACAAAATTTATTATGAGAATGGTGTTAGGAAGTATAAGCATAGCCTTGAACTTAGGAAATTTGATATGGAACTTAATTTCATTAAGACCTATTATATTCAAAATAAATTTTATTCATTTACTTATATTGATAATGATAAACTTTATCTATTTGATATTTATAACAATAATGCTATAATATATGAACTATAACTCATTGATATTCACTTTTGTTTTACTTTTGTTTGCCTCATGTTCAGGAGGTAAAAGTGAAATTGATTTAGTGGTGTTTCCTGACTATTGCGGTGGCTGTGTTATTAAGAATTTTTCTGAAATTAAAAATGCCAGTGCTGAGGAAGAGTTTAATATTTATTTTGACACTACGGATTCATTTATTCTAGATGTGGCTATAGCAAATAATTTGGACTTTAATCATGTTAACAGCTCAGAAATTGCATCTACCTTTGGTGATTACGCAAATATAGTCGTGATTAAATTAGGGCATGAAGCCATTGAATTGAAAACAAATGAACTCATAGAAAAAGGAAAGCATTATTAAGGGTGCTCTACAAAATAAAAAACAACAATTGTACGTAATTATTCGGCCAAATCAGAATAAAAGTGAGAAAT
>Ga0316208_1000246_pt1 | contig 75218 bp, 78 predicted proteins | sample 3monopyrite_MG_FD_204944 | JGI IMG/M metagenome (GOLD analysis project Ga0316208, IMG submission 204944) | Microbial mat bacterial communities from mineral coupon in-situ incubated in ocean water Damariscotta River, Maine, United States -... | ecosystem: Environmental > Aquatic > Marine >... | reverse complement strand
AGCGTGATCCGCGTCCTTGCGATACTGTATTTTGTACAGTCTATCGCTCAACTGCGGGATCTTGAAGCCTCAGCTGTGATGCCAGCCAGTGCCAGATATTGCCTGCCAGTACCGGTCACTCCCACTCAATAGTGCCCGGTGGCTTGCCGGTGATGTCATAGACGACTCGTGAGATACCCGCCACCTCGTTGACGATACGACGACAGACATGATCCAGAAAATCATAGGGCAGATGGGCCCATCTAGCCGTCATGAAGTCGATGGTTTCAACGGCACGTAGCGCCACCACCCATTCATAACGACGGCCATCGCCGGTGACACCCACCGACTTAACCGGCAGAAACACGGAAAAGGCCTGCGAGGTCTTGTTGTAAAGGTCGTAATTGTGCAGTTCTTCGATAAAGATGTGATCTGCCAGGCGCAGGATATCTGCATATTCTTTCTTCACCTCGCCGAGAATACGCACCCCCAAGCCCGGACCAGGGAAGGGATGGCGATAAACCATGTCATAAGGCAGGCCCAGCTCAACACCAAGCTTTCGTACTTCATCCTTAAACAGCTCACGCAGTGGCTCCAGCAGCTCAAGCTTCATGTGTTCGGGCAGGCCACCAACGTTGTGATGCGACTTGATCACATGGGCCTTGCCGGTCTTGGAGCCAGCTGACTCGATCACATCAGGATAGATAGTGCCCTGGGCCAGCCACTTGGCCGCGCTGAGCTTGTTGGATTCTTCTTCAAAGATTTCAACAAACAGGTTGCCGATAATCTTGCGCTTTTTCTCCGGATCACTTTCACCGGCCATGGCATCCAGAAAACGCTGCTCGGCATCGACACGAATCACCTTCACACCCATGTGCTCGGCGAAGGTCGCCATCACCTGATCACCCTCTTTGTAACGTAGCAGACCGTTATCGACAAAAACACAGGTCAGCTGATTGCCAATCGCCTTGTGCAATAACGCAGCAACCACTGAGGAATCCACACCACCTGACAAACCGAGGATCACTTCATCGCTGCCCACCTGCTCACGAATGCTGGCAATGGAATTTTCAGCGATGTTGTCCGCTGTCCAGTCAGTACCACAACGACAGATGCTGTGAATGAAACGTTCGAGGATGCGCTGCCCCTGCCGGGTATGTGTCACTTCAGGATGAAACTGCACGCCGTAAAAATGTTTGTCTTCATTGGCGATACCCGCAATCGGCGCTGAATCTGTTGACGCCATCAACTTAAAGCCTTCAGGCAATTCAACCACACGATCACCATGGCTCATCCACACGTCGAGCATACCGTAACCTTCCTCTGTGGTGTGGTCTTCGATATCTTTCAACAATTCAGTGTGACCGCGGGCGCGTACCTGGGCATAACCATATTCATGGTGATCGGCATTTTCAACCTTACCGCCCAACTGAGCCGTCATGGTCTGCATGCCGTAGCAGATACCAAACACCGGCACGCCCAGCTCAAACACCACTTGGGGTGCGATCGGCGCATCTGCTGCGGTAGTACTCTCTGGACCACCTGAAAGGATAATGCCCTTGGGGGCAAATTCACGAATGGCAGTCTCATCCATATCCCAGGGATGCAGTTCAGAATAGACGCCAGACTCACGCACACGGCGGGCAATCAGCTGGGTATATTGGGAACCGAAATCGAGAATCAGGATCCTGTCTTGATGAATATCTTTGCTCATCGATGTCTCTATAAAAAAGATTTGAAAGGAGTAAAACGATATAACTGAAATAAAAAGGCCGGCTCAACACCGGCCATTTTTAACTGACTTAGTCAATCCTGTAATTTGGTGCTTCACGGGTAATCGTCACATCATGCACATGACTCTCTTTCATACCGGCATTGGTAACACGCACAAACTCAGGCTTGGTTCGCATCTCTTCCAGATTTTTACAGCCGGTATAACCCATACTGGAGCGCAGACCGCCCATGAACTGATGAACAATGGAGAGCATACTACCCTTGTAAGCCACTCGGCCTTCAATGCCTTCCGGCACCAGCTTCTCTACACCCTCAGAAGAGTCCTGGAAGTAGCGGTCACTGGAACCCTGCTGCATGGCCCCCAGAGAACCCATACCACGATAGGCCTTATAGGTACGGCCTTGAAACAACTCAACATCACCTGGTGATTCTTCGGTGCCGGCAAACATGCCACCAACCATAACTGAATAGGCACCGGCAACAATGGCCTTGGCCATATCACCAGAAAAACGCACCCCGCCATCAGCAATGAATGGCACCCCCGTACCTTGCAGGGCCTTGGCAACATTGGCTACCGCAGAGATCTGCGGCACACCGACACCCGAGATAATACGTGTAGTACAAATAGAACCAGGACCAATCCCGACCTTGACCGCATCAGCGCCAGCCTCAACCAAGGCCAGGGCTGCGGCAGCCGTAGCGATGTTGCCGCCGATCACCTGCACCTGGGGAAAGGTCTTCTTCACCCAGGCCACCCTATCGATTACACCCTGGGAATGCCCATGGGCAGTGTCCACCACCAGCACATCAACACCGGCATCCACCAATGCCGCAACGCGATCTCCAGTGTCACCACCGGTGCCAACGGCAGCACCGACACGCAAGCGTTCCAGCTCATCCTTACAAGCATTAGGTTTATCTTTGGCCTTCTGAATGTCTTTCACCGTAATCAGGCCCCGCAGGTGAAAATCACCATTCACCACCAGCACCTTTTCGATGCGGTGTTGATGCAACAGTCCCAACACCTCTTCGCGCGATGCCCCTTCCTTCACCGTAATCAAGCGCTGTTTCGGCGTCATTACTGATGAAACCGGCTCACCATAACGAGTTTCAAAACGCAGATCGCGATGAGTAACAATACCCACCAACTCTTCACCATCAACTACCGGCACACCAGAGATATTCTTGGCCCGGGTCAGCTCAATCACTTCACGAATCGTCGTCCGGGGAGAAACGGAGATTGGATCCTTGATCACGCCGCTTTCATATTTTTTAACAATGCGAACCTCATTGGCCTGGTCCTGAATCGACATGTTTTTATGAACAATGCCAATCCCACCCTCTTGCGCCAGGGCAATGGCCAAACGGGATTCGGTGACTGTATCCATCGCCGCCGACACCAGGGGAATATTCAACGTAATCTCCCGCGTCAGCTTGGTGGATAGATCCACCTCCTTGGGCAACACAGTGGAATGTGCCGGCACCAACAAAACATCATCAAATGTCAGGGCTTCTTCTATGATGCGCATGGCTTAAATCCCGTCAAAAGTCTAAAAGTAAAAGTGCCGAATTATACGTTGTTTCGCCTCTCTTGGTAAAGCCGATCCGTCGCCGACTAAGACCAACGGCTAATTTAGCATTAAACCGCATTAATGCTTCACGAAACTTGGCCTCAACCGGCTAATTTGGGCTATATTTTTGAGATTTGCGAATCGCGTAAGCGCAGATGGGACTCCCGGATCAAATAGCCATAATGACTATTTATAATTACCAAACTCAAATATGCACCAATAGAATAATTGGCTGACTCAAAGAGACGGGGTAATATGGGCCTATGCAAAACCCTCTAGCGCTTGGCTCATCTGATACCCCTAATCGTGACATTTTCAGCGTTTCCCGCCTGGTACGAGAAACCAAGGCCGTGTTAGAGGGTAGCTTTCCCCTACTCTGGCTGGAGGGTGAGATCTCCAATTTTTCCAGACCCACTTCCGGCCATATGTATTTCTCGCTCAAGGATGAAGCAGCCCAGGTGCGCTGCGCCATGTTTCGGGGTAAAAACATGCATCTGCGCTTCAAGCCAGAAAACGGCATGCAGGTGCTGGTGCGGGTTCGCCTGACGTTATACGAGGCACGAGGTGACTTCCAGATCATCATCGAGCATATGGAAGAGGCCGGACAAGGGGCATTACAAAGGGCCTTTGAAGCACTGAAGTCCCGCCTGGGCCAGGAGGGCCTGTTCGACATCCGCCTAAAAAAGGCTATCCCTGCCCTACCGAAAAAGATTGGTGTCATCACCTCACCGACCGGCGCTGCGATTCGCGATGTTCTCAGTGTCTTGAAACGGCGCTTTCCGGCCATCCCGGTGCTTATCTACCCAGTCCCGGTTCAGGGTGAAACTGCCGCAAACCAGATCGCCGCGATGATCAAACTGGCAGACAAGCGTAAGGACTGCGATGTGCTGCTACTGACTCGCGGGGGTGGCTCACTTGAAGACCTATGGGCCTTTAATGAAGAGGTCGTTGCCCGTGCTATCCACGCCTGCAAAACACCATTGATATCGGCCGTTGGCCACGAGGTGGATTTCTCCATTGCCGATTTTGTTGCCGACCAGAGGGCGGCAACCCCATCAGCCGCGGCAGAATTGATCAGCCCGGACCAGCATGATATTCAACAACAACTGAGCAAACATCTCAGTCGCCTACAAGGTCAGGCCAGGTCCCTGCTACAGCAATCACAACAGGGGCTGGACTGGCTGCAAAAGCGCCTGCAGCAACAGCATCCAGGACAAAAATTGCAAATCAAGGCCCAGCGCGTGGATGAGCTGGAACTACGACTGGAGCGAATAGTCAGAAACAGCATCGACAGAAAAGCTTATGCCCTGACGCAGCTCAACAGCCGGCTGCAACGCCATGCCCCCCTGCAACAACTCAACCAGCTGAAGATGCGACAACAACGCCTGCAGCAACGCCTGCAGCACGCCTGGCAGCAGATTATGGCCAACAAACAGCAACGCCTGGCCATGACCAGCAGAACCCTGAACAATGTCAGTCCGTTGGCAACCTTGCAGCGTGGCTATGCCATCGTTCAGGATGTAGCTAACAAACAAGTGTTCAGTGATGCCCGTCAGCTCAACAGGGGCGATAAAATTTCAGCCCGTTTGGCCAAGGGAAGCTTGATCTGCATTGTCGATGAAATCAAAAAATGATCCCATGAATTATTTACTTAAATCAAAACACCTTACTTCAACCCTGCTTGGCTTTGTACTGCTTGTCTTTGGCGGTCTGAGTCAGGCACTAGAACTGCCACAACAGGATAGCGTGCCTGGCGGCATAGCCATTATTAAGCTGAATGAAGCGGGTGACATTGCACCCAAGGTCAATTACAAGAACAGGCCTGTCATGGTGATAAAACATCAACAGGCCTGGCATGCCCTGGTGGGGATTCCACTAGCGGCAAAAAAAGGTCTACACAGCATTAGCAGCAAACTCGCCGGCAAAAATCACAACTACAGTTTTCAGGTCTCTGACAAACAATATGAAGCCCAACACCTCACCATCAAGAACAAACGCAAGGTCAATCCTAATGCTGATGATATGGCACGAATCAGACAGGAAACAAAAGAAATCAATGCCGCCCTGGCCCATTGGGGTGACATTTTCTACACCAAGAGTCTGCAACTGGACCTGCCGCTTCAAGGCCGACTCAGCAGTCCATTTGGGCTAAAGCGCTTCTTCAATGAGCAACCACGCAAGCCCCACAGCGGCATTGATATCGCCGCCCCTAAAGGCACCCCAATCAATGCACCAGCAAGTGGCAGGGTCATTCTGACCGGCAACTTTTTCTTCAATGGTAACTCGGCCTTTATCGATCATGGTCAGGGGCTAATCACCATGTATAGCCATATGGACAGCATCATGATTGAGGATGGCCAGCTACTCAAACGCGGCGAGCAGATTGGCACCATTGGCATGACAGGACGAGTCACCGGGCCGCATTTACATTGGAGCATCAGCATGAACAATGCCCGGATTGACCCAAGACTTATGGTGCCGGCCCTGCAACAAAAGGCACAAACAGAACCCACCCCTCCCTCAATGTAGTCATCATGAGATATCTAATTAGTGCCTTTTTGCTGTTCAGCCTACTGTTGTCCGGCTGCAGTCATGTCCTTGATTTATGACTTCATGTGCAACGATTAAGTGATTTTCTGTATCCACGGCAGTTTGCAGCTTGTAACCAACAATGCCTGATATCTTACTGCTTGTAGCCATAGCGCGTGAATCAGGACCTGTTAGCGATATCTTCTTATCAGGCTCTTGCATCATTTTTTCTTCAATGGTCTTTTACCCGTTAAGCCGCTCCTTTAGAAACTCTAACTTTTCCTTCAAGTGAGTCACTCTGTTTTCGGAGACAGCCGCATCTTCCTTATCCGCCCCACCCAACTGATGTAAGTAACGAGCGATACTTTTTTCAACCTCTGACATACGCCTTTTGATCGTAAGTGATCAGCAAACCCCACTCTTCCCAAAAATCAACCGACCGCTATCATTTGCGTATTCACATTCCAGGGCAATAATGCTTCGACATCGTCAACACTCGCAGCCTCAGGAAGCTCTTTAAAAACATGGCGAAGATAAGCGTAGGATTCTATTGCATTGGCTTTTTCTGTTTCAATCAGGCCATACAGGTTGGCGCTGGATTTTGCACCCTTGACGCTGGCGCTGAAGAGCCAATTCTTCCGGCCGATGACAAAGGGACGGATGGCATTTTCGGCCGGGTTGTTGTCGGGTGATGCCGGTCAGTTGTTTGATCCGTTTGTTTATCTCGGTTTTCTGGCTGCACAGACCGAACGGATTGCACTGGGTGTGGCCAGCATTGTTTTACCACTTCGTCATCCTGCGCATGTTGCCAAAGCAGCCGCCAGTGCTGACGTATTGTCGGATGGACGATTGATCTTGGGTATCGCTTCAGGCGACCGGCCAGAGGAATACCCTGCGCTTAACATTCCGTTTGACGAGCGCGGCGCCCATTTCCGCGAGAGCTTTGAATATATCAAACGCATGAGTGACGCGTTTCCCGTGGTTGACAACGAGTTTGGCAATCCAAGTGGCAATATGGATATGCTACCCAAACCGGCAGCGGGAAAACTGCCGATGCTGATTACCGGCGCTAGCCAACAAGACCCCGACTGGATTGCACGTAATGGTGAAGGTTGGATTACCTATCCACGCCATATCGATGTGCAAGCGCGTATCATCAACGATTGGCGAACGCGAATGGAAGGAGCTGGGCAGCCAGCCAAACCTGCAGTGCAATCACTTTATATTGATCTGGTAGAAGACCCAGATGCACCACCGCAGCCTATTCATCTGGGGTTCCGTTCGGGCGTAAACCATCTCAGATTGCATCTGAAGTCGTTAGAAGAGATAGGCATTAACCACGTTGCACTGAACCTGCGTTTTAATCAGGCGAATATCGAAACCACATTGGAGCGTTTGGCCAAAGAGGTCTTACCTGAATTCCCTGGCCCGAATATCATCGAATAGAGAGACAACACCATGCAAAAAACAATTTTAATTACCGGCTCAACCGATGGCATTGGTTTAGAAACAGCCAAGGCCTTGGTCTCGCAAGGGCACAAGGTTTTAATACATGGGCGTAACCCCGCTAAGTTGGAAGCAACAGAAAAAATACTCGCTGAATTGGGAAAGGCCAAAAACATAGAAAGCTATGTGGCAGACCTATCCAACCTGGTCGAGGTGGATACACTTGCGAAGGCCATCGCTGAGAAACATACAAAACTTGATGTGCTAATCAACAATGCGGGTATATTTAAAACATCCAGCCCCATCACAAAAAATGGTATGGACGTACGTTTTATTGTGAATACGATTGCGCCTTATGCGCTCACGCAAAAGCTTTTACCTTTAATGGATGCAAACGGGCGAGTTATTAATCTATCATCTGCCGCGCAATATTCGGTCGATATGGATGCATTAGCTGGCAAGAAAAAACTGTCCGATGATTTTTCTGCATATGCACAAAGCAAATTAGCGTTGACGATGTGGTCTCGAAATTTGGCTCAACTACATAAGGAAAAAGGCCCGGTGATTGTCGCAGTGAATCCAGGTTCATTGCTTGCTACAAAGATGGTAAAAGAAGGGTTCAATACGTTCGGCAATGACATCAGCATTGGCTCGGATATATTGGTGCGTGCAGCATTGTCTGATGAGTTTTCTTCCGCGACGGGATTGTATTATGACAACGACTCAAAGCAATTTTCATCTCCTCACCCCGATGCAATGGATCCCCAGAAAATCCATGAGCTTGTGCGTACTATAGATGATATTTTAGGTGAAAAGGTGGTTTAATCGTAGGTCGATAATCGTGAATTGGTCTCTGACTCTACGAACAAATGCTCGGACAAAAAGCTGATCAACGCGCTAACTTTATGCGATAGATTTTGTTTAGAAGGATACACAATACTGATAGACACTGGCGGTATCGCGTAGTCTTCAAATAAATGTTTCAGCTTCCCTTGCGCAACGTGGGGTTGATATAAAATACTGGGGCCATAGGCAATGCCTTGTCCATTTAGGACCGCACCAACTATCATATTTCCATCATTGCTAACCAAATTTCCCCTTGCCGAGACTTTGAAAGATTCACCGTTAGTTTGATAAGACCATTGCCTTGAGGCGCTTGCATAAATTAGGCAATTATGTTCGGTGAGTTCTTTTGGGTGACTCGGTCTTCCAAATTCTTTTAAGTATCGTGGCGATGCCACGGTTTGATAATGGCACTCAGATAGCCTGCGGCAAATAAGTGTAGAATCTTCTAGCTGTCCGATTCTAAGTGCGAGATCAAAACCTTCGTCGATGAGTTTTTCTGTCGTCCCGCTCGCAATGATTTCTAAAAGAATATTTGGGTATTTCTCTTGAAAACGCTTAATGACTGAGCTTAAGTTTGAAATTGCAATACTTTGTGGAATTGCGAATCTTATTCGACCGCGAGGGTTTGTCTGGCTGTCGATGATTTCCTCTTGAGCCTTGATTGCCTCGTCCACAACCAGTTTGCAATGTTTATAAAATTGTTTGCCCTCATCCGTCAGGCTAAGTTTTCTCGTTGACCGGTGAAGCAAACGTGTTCCCGTGTGATTTTCCAGTTGAGAAATTTGTTTGCTAACAAATGATTTGGAAAGCCCAAGTTGCTCAGCCGCAGCCGTAAAACTGCCCGTATCCACAACCGCAGCAAAGGTTTCCATAAGCGGTAATATCGACACATTTGACCTCCTTGGGAAACAATGAGTTGCTTATTAGGCCGTATATCTATTTGTCAGTCAACAATATAATTAGCTCGGAAGTGCAATGATGATTAATTCAAAACAATTTAATGGAGGATCAATTCAATGAAAAATAAACTGTTTTCCGTTCTATTCCTGATGGTGGCTGTTATTTTCCCTCTACAGGGGAATGCAGCTAGCGACAAACACATTTGGAAAGTGGCTGATGGGATTTATAAATTTGAACCAGGGAATGGTTATATTTCCATGTTTATCGTCACTGATGACGGTGTCATCGCAATTGAGCCAGTAAATACCCAACACGCTCAAGGCCTTTTGGACGCCATTAAAAGTGTGACTAACAAACCCGTTCGTTACCTGTTGCATAGCCATAACCATTGGGATCATTCCAAAGGTGGGCAGGTGTTTAGAGATGTAGGGGCAAGCATTGTCGCCCACGCGGAAGCTTATAAATGGATGAAAGCCAATTCGCATCCTGAACTTGCACTCCCAGACGAGCGCTGGTCGGGTAAACGCAAAGAGATAACCCTGGGTGGGAAAACGGTTGAGTTGCACCATGTAGGAATGAGTCATGGTTTGGGCATGACGGTGTTTATTCTTCCTGATGAAAAGCTCGCTTACATTGCGGATCTCGTTACGCCAAATCGCGTCGGCTTTGCAATACTTCCAGACTTTAATATCAAAGAATGGGTGAAAGCGTTAGAGGAAATCGAAAACATGGATTTTGACAAGGCGATATTTTCCCATTCACACGCGAAAGAACCCTTGGGCGGAATGTCCGATGTGACTCAAACTCGTGAGTTTATCCAAGATTTGCAAATGGCCATTGTCAATGAGTTCAAAAAAGGCACGTCGTTTGGCGCAATTCCAAGCACTGTAAACTTACCTAAATACCAACATTGGGACATGTATGAGGAATGGCTACCGCTAAATGTTTGGCGCATCATGCTTGATATGCATATGGGACCTTTTCCATGGCATGACAGTACTCACTAGAGAGCAAACAATTTGATCACTTGTGGCCATGGAGTGTGAAACTGTGGCCACAAGTCGAGGAATTGGTGATGTTGAGAAAATTAACGGCAATCACATTGCTAATCTCATTTGTGGCAATGGCAAACTCTGGACTCATGATGTTCGTCATTGAGAAACCTTCTTTCACTATTCAGATGCACCCGGTGCATAAGTGGCCCGGCCTGTTGATGGTCGTCGCGATGATTATTCATCTAAGTCTAAATCACAAGAGAATCATCCACTATTTAAAAACTAAATGTGTCGTAGTTTTTGGCAGTGTGCAGGCTGTTATGTTGGTATCGCTCTATGGTGTGGCGATGAACAGTCGGGTGCCTAAGAATATTGCACAACCCATGGATGAGTTGGCAGTACAAGCGGAAAGCAGGGAGTAAGGATATGAATGAGACAATGCCATCACTGTTTGTTAGTCACGGTAATCCCATGCTGGCTTTTGATAAAGAAAGCGGGCTGGAATACCAGCGCTGGGAAGAACGTCTATCCAAACCAAAGGCTCTGCTCATTTTTTCTGCCCACTGGGAAGAACCTGACTTGGTGTTTGGTGAAACTATTCGTCATGAAAAGCTGATCTACGACTTTTATGGTTTCCCGGATGAGTTATATCAGCTGCAATACCCAGCACCGGGGGCTGAATGGTTGCTCGAAGAAGTATGTCAGGTATTGCATAAAAAAATCGCCCAAATTGATCGGGGCTTAGACCACGGTGTTTGGGTTCCTCTGTTACATATGTGGCCCAAGGCGGATGTACCGATTCTGCAAATGAGTTTGCCTCGTGGTTATTCCAACCAACAGCTCTATGAGCTTGGCAGGCAACTGGCGCCTCTACGTCAGCAAGGCGTGATTATAATTGGCGCTGGCACGCTCAGTCACAACCTTAGAGAAGGTCTGTCCCGACGCTACACAGAGACGCCGGAATGGGCGCTTAGTTTTGACAACTGGATTGAGCAGACGTTAGCTAACGATAGGGAACAGTTATTGGATTGGGAAAACAATGCGCCGGAAGCCCGGCGGAATCACCCAACACCCGAGCATTTTAGTCCACTACTGATCACTGTAGGGGCAGCGCGCAAGGACGAAATTGCCACATATCCGTTAAGTGGTTTTGACATGGCAGTGTTTAGCAAGCGCTCGGTTCAGTTTGGGTGAAGAGTGGCCACTCTCTATAAGCCCACATCCAATGCAAATGAGACGTAACCAAACGGCCAGCTACCTGCTAATACCAATAAATGTCTCTTTTTTACAGATATATCGATGGTCCGCCTTGTCTATGATACAACCGTTCGTATATGTGGGGCCGATAGGCAGCTCCTTTGACCGTAAACGATCTATCTGACTAGGTGCAGTCCTTACCTGGAAAAGTGCCAGATCAAATTTGAGTCACTACATGTCTTGCTGTTAACACCAAGGGACTTTGTCGAAAAAGTAGTGATTTACGACTTTGAAGAGTGACTTTTTGATTTATTATCCAGGGCATTATCTAGCTCGACTCTAACCTGTTCGAACTTGTCATAGATTACATCAGCACGTTTAAAGGCACGCTTAGATTTTTCACGCCCCTCTACCACAATTGCCCTCACCAGATCCTCCTGGCCTGATGTTAGACCAAGCTCAAGCATGGTCTCATCCAGGTCATCAATCATACTGTTGATGACATAGACATTGGCATCTTGAATTTCAGAAAACTGTTTATCGACCTCCTCCATCATACCAATGACGGTATTGATCACTTTTTCTTTCTGGGTAGTGGCATTCTCATACATCAAAAATTTAACTCTGGCTTCAATGGCATTACACAAGTTACCGAGTGAATCCTTCATGATGCCATAGCGCTCTTTATCCTCAATAGGCATATTTTTAATCAATAATGAGAATTCTGGATAATTAATTATGGTTCTGGCATTAAAATCAAAGAAACGCCCCTTGGGACGAGACAGTTCGATGACACTCTCTTCCAAAGGAGAAACCACACCATGGCTGGAAAAATTTAAGACACCATCACGAGTTATAATTTGCAGACTGCACTTAAGCCCATAACCGTTGGTTACATCAAACAATAAACCGGCAACCTCGTCAAAGTTGGCGGCATCAAGTGTGTTTTTATAAAACTCCAACACTTGACCAAGATCACTGGAATATGTCATCGCCTGCATGGCAACACTATTGCTCTCGCTCAACTGCTGCTGTAAGCCCTTATTCTCTGCCCTCAAGGTAAGCAGTTTTTTGACCTTTAAGCCCAGCTCTACAGGACTAATAGGCTTTGCAATATAATCATCAGCCCCTACTTCAAAGCCCTTCAACCTCTCTTCAAGGCCGCTGAGTAAGGAAACGAAAATTAGAGGGATATCCAGGGACTCAGGATCAGATTTTACTGCTTGACAAAAAGCGTAACCATCCATCACCGGCATTACGATATCTGACAGGATGATACCAATATCCTCTGGTGACTCTTTTACCAATTCAAGCGCTATGGCACCGTTTTCAGCGGTAAGAACATCATAACCAAGTGAGACCAGATGCAGCGTATGCATCGCCAGCAGATCAGCATCATCTTCAACTACCAGCACACGATGAGTTTTATCGTCCATATTCAAACAACTAACTATTTCATTAATAAATATGAATATTTAGCGGCCTTTAACTCGATTACATTAGCAGATAAAACACGAGATAAATTTATGGTCCTGTTGGCGTAAAATAAAATATCTCTTTACTTTCATATGGTTATATACACCCATAAATTACACGTCAAATGGCAAAATTACCTATCAAATTCATTGTAATATTGAGGGCTATGCCCCGGCAGATGACATCAAACAACTATTGAAACAACGCCCAAACATCCGTGGCCTGCCTGTTCCACAAATGCCGGTAGGCACTCCAGGCATGAAAATGGATTCACAAGAGACCCTCTCGTGGTGGCTTCATTCGATGATGAGGATAAAAACCCACCCTTTAACCAATCTGGGAATTGATCCGCGCGGCAATTTATTTGACAGGTACCGACTTCCAGCTGTGTACCTTTTTAAAGATGAACTTTACAAATGGGCCATCAAGCTTGCGTTCACTGTAATACCAAAACTCCATACTGCCCTTTTTGATAGTTAGCGGTGCCCCCAAAAGTTCACGCACCTCATCGTAGTTATAACCAACACTGAGTCGATTCCAGTTTGATTGATCCAGACTATCTCCGGGATTTTTGGACTCGGAATTCTGCTCTATTATTTGCATCATTTCAGGTGATTCAAGAGCATCCAGGCGACGCTCAAGTTCAATAACACGCGAGGTCAAGTCGACAACTTTCTGCTCTAAAGCAATATCAGACGACGCGTTACTCAATCCGGAACAAGCAAGCCCAAGCAGTAAAAAGCATTTAATCTGAGTTCCTAATTGCATCTCTATTCCTCGATATAAATATGATCAAAGCAATTCTATTTTGCCGGCCACAGGCATATCGACTCAGTCTTGGACCCACAATTCAGAAACTACAGCCTATGTTTACTTGCGACCTTTCTGTTTTGTCTTGGAAGATTGTTTAGAATCTGTTTTTTTGTACTTCTGACGCTGACGCAGAGCCGGTGTCTTTGCCTGTACAGCATAGGGGTTATCACCGGACTTAAACTCAACCCTAACCGGCGTCCCCTTGAGTTTGTACACCTTACGAAAGACATTAACCAGATAGCGTTTGTACGCCCCAGGCATTGCTTCGGTTTGATTGCCATGGATAACAATAAGAGGTGGGTTCCTGCCACCCTGGTGAGCATAACGCAGTTTAATTCGACGCCCTTTTACCACCGGCGGTTGATGCTGACTAACAGCATCTTCCAGCGTCCGGGTTAGATCCGATGTTGGCAGTTTCTTGGTCGCTGCGGCATAGGCAGCATCGACAGCTTTAAACAAATTCCCCACGCCGGTGCCATGCAAGGCAGAAATAAAATACATCTCGGCAAAGTCGAGAAACGGCAGGCGTCTATCCAGCTCTGTCTTCATTCTTTCACGGGCATGCTTTTCCAGGCCATCCCACTTGTTAACAGCAATCACCATTGCCCGACCTGCATCGAGGGCAAAGCCAGCCAAAGTGGCGTCCTGATCAGACAGACCCTCATGGGCATCAAGCACCAAAATCACCACATTGGCCTCTTCTATGGCTTGCAGCGCCTTGATGACACTAAACTTTTCTACCGTCTCTTTTACCCGGCCACGACGACGCACCCCAGCAGTATCGATCAAGGTATATTGTTTTTCATCGCGCTCAAATGGAATAAAAATACTGTCACGAGTCGTGCCTGGCATATCAAAGGCGACCACTCGCTCCTCACCCAAAATACGATTAACCAGGGTGGACTTACCAACATTGGGCCGGCCAATGATGGCAACCTTAACGCTACCATCATCGTCATCCTCCTCACCCTCTTCGACTTCAGGCAAGTCCGCCAACACCGTCTGCATCATTCGGGTAACATTGCGACCATGGGTGGCCGCAATCGCAAGCGGTTCGCCCATGCCTAGCCCCTGGAAATCAATGATTCCCATGGTTTCATCGGTACCATCAATTTTATTAACTACAACAAAAACTGGTCTATTTATACGACGCAACTGTTGCACGATTTGCTCATCACCTACCATCAGGCCTGCGCGGGCATCAACCATAAACAGAACAATATCAGCCTCACCAATAGCCTGGTGCACCTGATCAACCATCTGCACTTCGACACCTTCGGCATCACCACTTAGGCCACCTGTATCGACAACGATATAGGGCTTATCACCGACACGCCCCGTACCGTATTGACGATCACGGGTAAGGCCAGGGTAATCTGCTACAAGCGCATCACGGCTTTTAGTGAGTTGATTAAACAGCGTTGATTTACCAACATTGGGGCGGCCAACCAGTGCTATGACAGGCTTCATTGAGTTAGAGTACCTATTTGAGTCTCAGGGCTTCAAGCCGACCTGACTTACTGCGACTGTATAAGACACCATCTCGCACCAGTGGTGCAACACGTACACCATTTTTATCGACCTGATGACGCCCAGTGATTGCGCCATCATATTTTGAAATCCAGTGCAGCTGACCTTCATAATCGCCGACGACCACGGAGTCAGCGTAAGCAAGCGGTGCACTAAGATCACGATATTTCAGTTTATCAAGCTTCCAGAGAGTGGCGCCATTGCGACGATCAAGTGCCCAGACCAGGCTCTCGTTATCAACAATGTAGATGTTTTCATTGTCAGCAGCCATGCCTACCGACGTTCCCAACTCACGACTCCACAACATTGCCCCGGTCAGCGTTGACAATGCCAACACTCGGCCCTGATGTGCAGCAACATAGACCACATCATCAATAACCAGCGGCATAGCATCAACATCGACCATACGCTCGAGATCAGTGCGACCCTTAGGCACAACAACTGCTGCCTCCCACTGCAATACACCATCGAAAATGGACAACGCAGAAAGACGACCATTAGCCTGTCCCAGCAGCACTAACTCACCCGTAACCAGCGGAGTTGCATCGCCACGCAAACTCAGCGCCGGCACGTTGCTACTAAAACTCCACAACGGCTCACCGCTATCAAGATCAAGCGCCTGAGTGACGCCATCGGCACTGCGAACGATAACAATATTACCACTGGCCACCGGCAGTGCCAGAACCTCGCTGGTCACCGAGCTGCGCCAGCGGATCTCACCACTGTCTTTCGCCATAGCAATCACCTCTGCCTCTGACGTCGCCAATAGCAACAAATCATTGGCAACGGCCAAACCTGCGGAAACAACGGCATCCAGATCCTGTTTCCACAAACGCGCAGCCTTGCCTATATCATTGGCCTGAACCACCCCGCCAGCCGAAACACTATACAAGACACCATCTTGCAAGGCCGGTTGCAGATATTCGTAAACCTTGCTCTGAGGCGAAGATGGGCTTGATACCGACCAGAGTTTCTCAACCTTTGCAGTCGAAGCCAGAGGTTCAAGTGGTGTCGGTTCATTGATAGGACTAGAACTACAAGCAACCAGCGAAGCAGCAATCAATAGAGGTAAAAAAAAGCGCATTAACTGTCTGCCTCAGGCCCACCAACGTCATCAAGCTTCATCTGCAATAGCGAGGCATCAACACCAGTTTCGATAACATCCAAGGCCTGCTGATAAGCAATCCTGGCCTTATCCCTATTACCAAGCGCAACCTGGATGTCACCTTCAAGTTCATTCACAACGGCAGCAAAACCACCCACTTTCACGGTTTCCAATTGACTCAATGCCTGGGCCGCATCATCATCGGCCAACAACAATCGAGCCAGACGTAGCTGCGCTATCTGTTTCAGTTGCGGCTGTTCATCTTGGTTAATAACCACCTGCAGATAAGTTTTGGCCGAGGCCAAATCACCCTCTTCAACGTAGATCTTGACCAGGCTCATAGCACTCAGTGCAGCATAAGGAGTACCCTGAAAATTACTCAGAATATGGACACCCCTATCCTTAACCTGCTGATACTTGCTGTTTTCAAGGTCCGCTAACATCACATCATATTCCAGCGAAGCAGACTCACGCTGCGCCTGAACATTGGCCTGCCACTGCTGCCAGCCAATCAGAGAACCAAAACCGAGAATGGCGCCGATAACGATTGCCTTACCATTTTCCTTCCACCACTTCTTGAGGGCGTCTAACTGTTCCTGTTCTGATTCATAAACTTCCACAGGCTAACTCCTTATTCTTTGTTTAATTCAAATCCAGGCGTGACTGCAGAAAAGCACCTAGCTCGTTCCAATCGACACTCTGCTGCTCAACATCCTGGCGCAAATCCTTGACCGAAACGACTTCATGGCTAACTTCATCTTCACCTAGAATCAGCGCCAACTGGGCACCACTCTTGTCTGCACGTTTAAACTGGGCCTTAAAGCTGCCGCCACCGCAATTACTGCGTATACGCAGGCGTGAATCAACATCACGCAGACGCTCGGCCAATAACAGGCCAGCCTGGCTAGTACCATCGCCAGCCATAATAATATAGACATGTGGAGCAACATCAATTACCACATTAACCTGTTGCTGCAACAATAACACCAAACGCTCTATGCCCATGGCAAAACCCAGGGCCTGGGTATCACGTCCACCCAACTGCGCCACCAGGCCATCAAAGCGGCCACCGGCACAGACAGTACCCTGAGCCCCAAGTTCATCCGTTAGCCACTCAAACACGGTCTTATTGTAATAATCCAGACCTCGCACCAGCCTAGGATTAATCACATATTCGATACCAGCGGCATCAAGCAAGACGCACAGCTGCTCAAAGTCTTTTTTTGATTCATCATCAAGATGATCAAGCAGATTCGGGGCATCGGCATTCAACTGCTGCATGTTTGGATTTTTGCTGTCGAGGATGCGCAACGGATTGCTATACAAACGGCGCTTACTATCTTCATCCAGCTTATCAAGATGTAACTCCATATAGGCCACCAGCTTGTCGCGATAAGCAGCCCGCGCCTCGGCTGAACCGAGAGTATTAATCTGTAACTGCAAATCATTAAGACCCAGTTCTCGCCATAGTCGTGCCGTCATGATAATCAATTCGGCATCCACATCAGGCCCGGCCAGACCAAAACATTCTACCCCAATCTGGTGGAACTGGCGGTAACGGCCCTTCTGTGGCCGTTCATGCCTGAACATCGGCCCCTTATACCAAAGACGCTGAATCTGATTGTGGGTCAGGCCATTTTCGATACAGCCACGGACACAACCGGCGGTCCCTTCAGGACGCAGAGTCAGGCTATCGCCATTTCTATCCTCGAAGGTATACATCTCCTTCTCAACGATGTCGGTAACCTCACCGATAGTGCGTTTGAACAGCTCTGTCTTTTCAACAATCGGCAGGCGAATCTCTTCAAAACTATAGACCTCGAATACACGTCGGGCGGCAGCCTCCAGCATGTGCCAGTAAGGCGTATCCTGGGGCAGGATATCGTTCATGCCACGAACGGCTTGGATATGTTTAGACATAGGGTTATGTTTTGCTTCGTTTCAATTCTGGTTTTTTTACTACGAGTAGGGTGCGGTGTGCACAGCATCACTCACTCGTTCAGCAACCGGTGCGCATAGCGCATCCTACGCTTAACTTTCTGTTGTCGCGGTGCAGCTACCACACGCCGCACCACTGTTTTCCTGTTTGATTGCGATCTTTTTACGGATAACACGTTCCAGCTCGTCGACCATCTCTTCGTTATTGACCTTGTGACCAGGTTTGCCATCAACATAAAGTAGATTCGGCTCACCTCCTGTCAGGCCAACATCAGCTTCACGCGCCTCGCCCGGGCCATTCACAACACAACCAATCACGGCCACATCCATCGGCTCGGTAATATCTTCAAGACGCTGCTCCAAATCATTCACCGCCGCAATCACATTAAAGCGCTGCCGCGAACAAGAGGGGCAAGCAATCAGATTGATGCCCTTGCTACGCAGGTGCAGACTCTTAAGAATATCAAAACCAACCTTGATCTCTTCCACCGGATCAGCCGCCAGAGAGATGCGCAAGGTGTCACCGATGCCATCTGCCAGCAACATTCCCAGACCAACCGCAGACTTCACTGTTCCTGAACGCAGGCCACCAGCCTCGGTAATCCCCAGATGCAGCGGCTGTTCAATCTGGTCAGCCAACAAACGATAGGCTGCAACAGTCATAAAGACATCCGAGGCCTTGAGGCTAATCTTGAATTCCTGAAAATTAAGTTTGTCGAGAATATCAATATGACGCAACGCTGATTCCACCAGAGCCTCGGGGGTCGGCTCGCCATATTTCTTTTGCAGGTCTTTTTCCAGCGAACCAGCATTAACACCAATACGAATCGGAATATTATTATCACGTGCAGCATCAACCACGGCACGAACCCGCTGATCAGAACCGATATTGCCAGGATTTATACGCAAACAGTCCACGCCCAGCTCAGCCACGCGCAATGCAATCTTGTAATCAAAATGGATGTCAGCCACCAATGGCACATTGACCAGCGACCTAATCTTGCCGAAGGCCTCGGCTGCCTCCATGCTCGGCACCGAGACACGAACGATGTCAGCCCCCACTGCCTCTAGCGCCTGAATCTGATCTACGGTAGCGGCAACGTCACAGGTTTCCGTATTGGTCATACTCTGAACACTGATAGGCGCTTCACCACCGACCGGCACATTACCAACCATGATCTGGCGCGATTTACGCCGTTTAATAGGAGATTGATGTTCCATAGTTTTAATTATTCACCTAGGGTAAAACGGGCAATACCTTTGCTGCTGTGCTTGGCGTGATCATAAATCTCACCATTATATTCCAGTGTTACTGCAGCCGCATTGCCAAACAACACCTTGAATGGTGGTTCGCCAGCAACTGTTTTGCTTTGTCCGGACTTGGCCATATCCATGTACAGGCGCTTGCCCTGGCCATCATCGATCTCCACCCACGAATCGTCGCTAAACGTCAATACCAGGGTTGAAAGTACCGGTTCCGGTTCCGGTTCCGGTTCCGATTCTGTTTCCGGCGCAGACGACATCACTTCAGCCTCTAATAGCGCTTCAGGCATTGTTACAACAACGTCTTCTGAGTCAAGCGGCGGGATAACGTCAAACACAAGCGGATCAACAGGCTCAGTTCCGAGAACTGTTTCTATCACATTATTTTTGACTACCGAAGGCAGCAATACCTCCGCCCGCCACCAGATCACCACCGAGATGGCTAGCACCGCGACTACCAACCAGGTAGCATAACGTGGCCCGGAATCTTTCGATGAAACCGCTTTAACCCGAGCCACCTTAGTAATCACCGAGGGATCACTACCACAAACCAGACCGTAAGCCCGCACTATCGGTTCGGCATCAACCTCCAATAATTTTGAATAGCTGCGCAAATAGCCTCTAACAAACGAGGCTGATGGCAGGCGCTCCAGATCCTCTGACTCAACAGCTTCAATCAGCTTGGTTTCTAAATGCAGGATTTTCGAAATTTCTTCTATACTCATCCCACGTGCGAGCCGCGCCTCACGCAGGGGTATACCCCAACGCCCTACTACGTCCTGTTTTTCTTCTTCGCTTGACTCAATCTGCTGCTTCGACATATTTCAGAACGCCTTAATCATTACTCCAGGTCGCGCCAGGAAACTTAACTGACAAGGTCTTCTCATACCTATCAACAGCCGCCTTATCCCCCAGCGCTTGCTCAATCCTGATGCCTAACCTAAGACTTTGCTCAGTCTGGCCAATGGCATGAAAACGTTCGATGAAAGCTCTAGCCTTCATATACGCACCTTCGTTATAACTGAGCAAGGCCATTTGATAAAGTGATTTGTGTAATGAGGGGTTCACCGACAGCGCAATACGGAAATATTCTTCTGCCTTGGCCTTATTACCATTTTGCAAAGAGCACAGAGCCAGGTTTTCATACGCCAGCTCAGGAGTACGATAATGCGGTAATTTGGCAGCACGAAGAAAGTATTTTTCTGATTCCTCTATGCGCGCCTGTTGGCACAAAAAGGCACCAAAATTATTCAGCAACATGGGGTTATCGCCATCATATTGAACAGCTCTGAGATAGTGCTCCTCAGCGGATTCCATATCGCCCTGTTGTTTTAGCACCTCGGCAAGATAGCTATGAGCCTGTGGCTGCTTCTTGTTCAATTCCAGGCTACGATCCAATTTCATTTTCGCCAATTCAAGCTTGCCTTGACGCAGGTATTCCAAACCAAGGTCAGCATAGATCTGCGCAGCTTTTTCTGGGTTTTCATTACGCTTGCCGCTGGAGACACAGCCCTGCGCCAATGATAAAACCAATATTGCAACGGCTAGTCGTGTTAAGGATTTCACGCCACACCACCCTGCTGCATGATCTTTCGCTCCTGGCGTTTGGTTTTATCCATGACTTTACCTACCAGCTGTCCACAGGCAGCATCGATATCATCACCGCGGGGGCGACGAGTGACCGTGGTGACACCAGCCTCCATCAAAATGTCCCAAAAACGGGTAATGGCCTTTTGACTGGAGCGCTTGTATTTAGATTCAGGAAATGGATTAAAAGGAATTAGATTGACCTTACAAGGAACACCCTTAAGCAGCTTAACCAATTGTCGTGCTTGCGCAGGTGAATCATTAACGCCGTCGAGCATCACGTATTCAAAGGTAATCTTGCGTTTACGATTACCGGCATTGGCATAACGCAAACAGGCAGCCATCAGCTCACTGATGGGATATTTCTTATTTAAGGGCACCAACTCATCACGCAACTCATCATTGGGCGCATGCAGCGACACCGCCAGACTGACATCACTGGCTTCGCAAAGCCTGTCCATTGCTGGCACCACACCCGAAGTACTCAGGGTAACGCGGCGCTTGGACAAACCGTAGGCATCGTCATCGGTCATCAGATTCATCGCTGCGATGACGTTGTCGAAATTGAGTAGTGGCTCACCCATACCCATCAGGACCACATTGGTGATCTTGCGCTCATCACGATGAGTGACGCCAAAATGCTGATAGGCCGCGCGCAGCTGACCGATAATTTCTGCGGCGGTCAGATTACGATTAAAACCTTGTTGCGCAGTGGAACAAAACGAACATTCCAGGGCACAACCGACCTGGGATGAAACGCAAAGTGTGCCGCGATCTTCCACAGGAATAAATACCGTCTCAATGCAGTTACCGCTATCAAGACGCAAAACCCACTTATGCGTACCATCAGCCGATGCCTGATCAAGCACCACTTCGGGTGCCTTGATCTCAGCAATATCAGCCAGCTTGGTACGCAAGGCCTTGCTCATGTTGCTCATCTGCTCAAAGTCGTCTACACCAAACTGGTGTATCCACTTCAATACCTGAGAGGCACGAAAGGCCTTCTCCCCCATTCCGGTGAAGAAGGCCTCCAGACCCTGCCGGTCAAGACCAAGCAGATTTACCTTAGTTGATTCCAATTGCCAACTCTCAATCAAGTTAACCCCGTGGGCACAGATCATTGCCAAAGTAGTAGGCAATTTCTTCAGCGGCTGTTTCAGGCGCATCTGAACCGTGTACGGCATTGGCATCGATAGAGTCAGCGAAATCAGCTCGGATCGTGCCGGCTTCAGCGTCTTTCGGGTTGGTGGCACCCATCAATTCGCGGTTAAGGGCAATGGCGTTCTCACCTTCAAGACACTGGATCATCACAGGACCAGAAATCATGAAGCTAACCAGGTCATTAAAGAAAGGACGCCCTTTGTGCACGGCGTAGAAACCTTCGGCCTGTTCGCGGCTCAACTGCACCATCTTGGCGGCGATAATTTGCAGACCAGCCTTTTCAAAACGGTTATAAATTTCACCAATCACATTCTTGGCGACGGCATCGGGTTTAATGATAGAAAGGGTACGTTCAACGGCCATTACAATATTTCTCCATTTTCATAGGCTTACATAGAACAAACCCGCGTGAATCGCGGGTTGATGCTAGTTCAAAAACTGCCGTATTTTAACCGTTTAGCGGCCAACAAACAATCGCCCCAAAGACATCAGAGATATTATCCTGGAAAGATCCATTGAGCGTGTGTGCAGGGCGTAAAATATTGACTCTATCAGTCCAACAAAAAACCTAGGGGCACCTCATTGATAATGATGGATTTATTATATATCCATACAGATCAAAGGCTTGCATAATTTGGATGCGCCTAATGGGGTTTTATAGGATCATTCCCGTTCTTCAATCCAGGCCATCTGTATGCCTTCAAGGAGCTTCTCACCACAATGTTCAGGATCATCATCGAACTCATCCAGCGCCAACACCCATTCCATCAGATCAGTGAAACGAACAACCCTGGGATCAACCTCTGGATGGGCCTCATCCAGTGCGATTGCAATCTCTAACGACTCACCCCATTTTAACGCCATCACAAAATACCTCTTTAAAAATCAATAAGATAAACCCAACACACCACAAACCCGTTCAACGACACCACGGCCATAATAATGCCCGGCCAATTCGGTCAACTATACTGGTTGGCATTGCATTTTTCTAGTCTAGGTATAGCAAAGATGCTGCACGACGGCCCAAGGTAAAGCCCCATCTGTTTCCGGCCCCCTCGTCTAGCGGTGCCTCAATAGCCGTACCATCGCCCCCGAGATTATAGAGTTGCCGTCAGACCAATACCTTGAACATCATGACAACATCAACAGGTATTTTTAGGGATCAATCCACCGACTGCACTAGCAAAACGAATTGAATCCGCGCCTGTTAGTTAAGACTCCTTACTGGTTCTGATTTTCTTCAACCCCATATTCAGCTCATCCACCACCACCTTGACGCCACGCCAAAACGCTAGAGCGCTGTCATTCTCTTTGTCGAAAATTTGGCACTCCTTGATGGCATCGGATGACATCCGATCCAGTTCCTGTAAACGTTCTTTCGTCATATCAATCTCCTAATCTATTCAGTGACAACGTACAAACTCACTATCGCGTATTCCCGGTGCCGGAGACGCCAGAATCATTTATAGGACTTAGCATACGGCTGGCCTCCTCGATCCCGTTCTCCAGCCAGCGAGTCATATTGGAATGAGGCACCAGCCCTTGACCGTTCATAACAAATTCCGAGCCCTCGAGCAGACGGTGGTAAGGCCCTGACCCATACAGGCGATTTAAGACAATCAGCACCCGGCCGCCATTTCGGTTTCACCTTTCAATCTCTTCTCTGATCTGAACCAGGGCTTGTTGCCGTTTATCCGGCCAGTCCTCGCGCAGGGTCATGGACATGATGGCTTTGAATGGTTGGGAAAGATCTTTCTGAATACGCCTGATATTGTTATTGATGACACCAAGCCAACGCTGATCACCTTCATTATCCATCTTGCCGTGGGCAAGCAAGATAACGGTCTCGTTTTTCGGTTATTCACTGATCTCCAATATCCGCTATTGAATCTCGGTACGCCCATTTTGATCAACAATCGCCGCAATCTGCTTTCGGTATGGGCTGGGAGTGGCATCCGCCCCGGAAAGAAACATCGGTATCGCGATGATGTTGTCGATACCCTGCCTTTCAAGTTCGGCCACCACTTTCTGCGGCATAAAGACAAGCATCAGGACTAGCATTAAACTGATGAAAAACCAAAAAATGAGATTATTCCAAACCTTGTTTTAGTTGGCAAAATCGTTCTTTTTTATCCTCTCTTGTCAAACACATTTGGAGGTCGTTCAACTCACCGACGAACCAATGCTTTTTGACATTGAAGACCCAAAAGGTGATGGCGACAGTGATAAGACCGAAGGTCACTGCAGCAAAGGCGACGACAAGGTTTTCGCTAATGCCCTGGTAATTACCACCAGCCAAAATCTTAAGTACCGGCCCCAACGTAATCATGGTGGACATCAGCCCCAACATCACCGCCACGCGGGCGACAATGCGCTGTCTCTCCAATTCTTTGCGGACGAAGCTTTCAAGATCATCTGTCGTCTTATGCGGGTTATCCTGGTAGTGGCTGAACAGCCGGTATCCTCGTACCGGACGTAACCGCATGGCAAGCCTCTCACCAGCCAAAGAACGCACGGCTTGGATGTAATCGCGATTATTGTGTCTCCTTTGAAAGTACTGTTTAAAAATACCGCTCAACATCAAAAAGACGTAAAAAAAGAACAGCATGATCACCAGCAAGACTGGTGTCATCAACAGTCCTGAGAGCTGGTACATCAACACTTCGATTTGTGAAATATTCATCATTCCATTCTCCACTTAATATCAATAAAAAAGTCCCAACCCCCACGCACGTTGGTTACGTGTTTGGGGATAGCCACCATTGAGCTTGATGCTGGTACGTTTAAAGGCAATCTCCCAGGCGCTGCTGATGCTGGCCTCGGCAGCGCTCAGCGTCCCTATCTGTCCAGAGTCAAGATTGAAGTAGGTATATTTGTTGGCTGGATCGGAGATATTGGTGCCAAGCCCGCCTGCCGTAGCATCGATTAGTACGGCTACAGCGCTATTGCTAGCTGAGTTGCTGTTTGCATCAGGAGCACCGCCATTTCCGCCATCAATACAGCCGGACAATATGCTCAGCCCTGGCGGAATAAATAGCCGCTGCAACGGTGATAGCTTATATGGCTGCACCATTTATTCCTTTATCGAGATTCAGTTGGTAGCTCAACGGTTGAGCCGGTTTGCGAGTGATGATATTGATGCCCCCACCGTAAAGCGCCGAGGTGGCACCCTTGACAATCTCAACACGCTCGATGAGGGCCGTACCGATCTGGCTGAGATCGACCGATGAACCAGTGCTGGGGCTAATGGGCTCACCATCAATAACAACCAACACCCGATCAGAATCCAACCCCTGCAACCAGGCGACAAAGCCGCTCTTTTGATTGGGCCTGATCAACAGGCCGGGGACATCTTCCAGCGCCTCTTTGAGGTCACGGGCGTGAGTTTTTTCGATTTCTTGGCGGCCGACCACCTCAGTGCGTACTGGGGCCTCCAATACAGGCTTTTCCGTGCGAGTACCGGTAATAACCACTTCGCGTAGCTCAACAGCATTATTGGAAGAGGTGTCCTTAGACACATCTCCCGCAGCCACCAACCTGAACGAAACCAAGGTCAACACCCACGCAAACAGTGTTACCCGAGCCAAACGGCCCATAAAAAACCTCCACAAAAGCATCCAAACCGAAATGAGTTGGCTGGCTACCTTTGCCTGGCGGCAGAGTGGCTGGCTGTCTATTTATTTACGCCACGCACAGGCGTCTAGGGCACATCCTTCATCTATGTTATTTTGTGAGAATCAATTTCCCTTTACGGGTAATCCGCAAGTGATACTCCTCGCCAGCGTGCTCAATGACCACTTCCCGCGCTCCTTTCATCAGAGCATCAATAGAAACGCGGTTAACCTTGGGTTTCAATATTAATCTCTGGTTTTTCGCCGTGGCTGCCGTTAGATCACGGTCTGCCTTTTCCATTACCGCAGCACCGTAAACGGAACATGCATACCTTCCTGATAATGACTCTCTAAGACACCGTCCTTCTCTTTCTCCACCATATTGCAAAGCAACACGTAGCTGCCGGACGTTAACGTGAAGGTCGCCTGTCGCGCCTCACTCGACGGAAACTCCTCGATCTCCCCGATCAATTCGCCAGCCGCCGCCTCAGTCACTTTGCCATGACTGACAGGCAACGCCTTGTGGTGCAGCTTCGTCTTGACGATGACCAGCTCATGTTTTTCATCGCCCCGGTTGTTGACCTGGAAGGTCACAGAACCAGCCCTGACCTCCTGCTTATCCATATTGATGCGCCACTCTTTGAGGACGACATTAACCGTCTCAGTTTGACCCGACTGTTGTACTGTAATATCGGAAGGAGAATCCTCGGCAAATGATGGCAATGCAATAGCCAACATCACGCAAGTCATGAGCCGTGCCAGTGCCTGAAGGCGAATTTTTTGTTTCATCTACTGAAATCCTGCAATTTATGAAGACTTGGCTATCACAGCCGTCTGCTGCAACACCCTGTCCGTTTCACCCCGCCGCCGCATCACCTCCTCGGCGGTCATGCAGTAGGCGTGATCCTCTGACAGCACCGAACCGCCCTGCACCAGAGTCAAGAGTTTCTGATAGGTCTTCAATGCCTCGCGTTCGTGTTTGAGGGACTCGCGCATGATTTCACCCATGTCATATTGGTGGGTTTCCAGCAGGGGGCTAATGGCCGGTGACGGGGATTCACTCAGATGGGCAATCAGCTCCCCCACCTCCCGTGCGTGAGCCAGCGACTCATTGGCCTGCTTGCACATCCAGCTAATAATGGGAATGCGGTTGCTACCGAACATCATCAGAGCGAAATGAGCGTAGCGCGCTGCACCGGCCAACTCCAGTTCCAGTATTTTATTGAGGTGCCCCACCACGGCTTTATTATCAATACTTGCAGTCATTATTTTTCCCCTTTCGTTTGTGCATTAAAACTCACCTGATGTCTTGCTATCCGATCAGGGCTCGAGGCTGCTGACAAAGAGCCTTTAGGAGGCATGACGGGTATCTCCGACTCGCCACCCCTGGAACCACCACATTCATTGCAACGGCCGTTACAGCCGGTCCCAGCGTTCAAAGTTTTCTCACAACTCATCAGTAACAACCTCCATACGCATTGTTTTGATTCACAGTCCAAGCAGCGAAAATCCGCTACACATAATTGGCCACTGGCCAGAAGCCGCAGCAGCGCCTCTGCGGAAACCTCCAGTCGCAGACAGCCATTCACCAAAGCCGCATCACTCTTTTCATCTGCGGGCCTGCCAACATCGGCAGTAGGTAACCGAGCCGCATGCTTCTCGACGGCCTTCTCAAGCGGCCAATTCATTCAGCCTCCTTGTAATCATTGCCAGGCTTGACCTGAACAGTAATAGCGATCTTTTTCCCAGACGTTTGCCGAACTCTTTTATTCGATGCATTACCTCTTGGCAGGCACAAACCAATGAGCAATGAATTATTTCTACATATGGCATGACCAAACCCTGTCGCAACCTGCCGCGATGTAAACCCGCATCGCAATAAATGCATTGGCCTTTTGGCACTCCGCCTGGGCGCAAAAATGTGCACACAAAATCAATATTCATGTAGTAATGATAATCATTCTCATTCGCATGTCAAGCATTATGTTCCACTTTAGCTTTCATACAAATTGGACCGTTACCCCCAGCCATCTCGCGCCACTTAATGCATTGTGTACAAGCATAGTTAGCCTCCGCATCCCGAAAGAACCAACAAACTATGCAGGGCCAAGATGAGGAAGCATCTCAGAGGGGTTACCTGAAAATCTGCAACAACCTCATATTTCACGCGCTAAGCCACGGGGAGTAACGCCCTCAGAGGACAAATGATGTGTGTACCTTCACTAAACTGAGATCAATTTATTCAGCTAGAGCTGACTGGTGTGGTAAACGAATTGTTGGCGGGGCAGGTGACATTTCGCAAAAACTCTACTCGACGCTAGAAGAGCTGTAAAAAGATCTGGAGAGCCTGCCCCACGCTAATGGTGGATTACCGTTACAACAGATGCTGACGAATACCGGATGACCTCTACTTTTGACGGTGATTAAAAAATGGAGGGATTACCATTGAGAATAAGATGGCGAATAATCGTTTCTGTCTGAGGAACTGTTTGCGACAGAACCGTCGCCAACACCCTGACCCCAGCGTTATTGATCAATAATGGCGACAGTCACGCCCAAACATTCCAACGCTTCATTGCTTAAGCAAATGCCAACAACCGCAACCAGTGTATTATCGACGTAGAGCAATGGCTTTCGAGACCGCTGCCAGGGAGGCACGCGATATTCCTGAAAAATCTGCTTTAGGGTTTTGTGATGTTGACTGCCAGCAAGCTGAAAAACCTCGCCACCTTGACGAAAACGGACCGACACCCTGCCCTGCCTAAGGCGTTCAAGACCAATCGCAGGAGGTTGATTGGTACGCTCGCAACACAGCCGGCTGCCATCGGGTAATTGGAGTGGCTGTTCCAGGGTATGCCACGGAATAACCTGCGAACTATCAAACTCAGGCAGCGGTGACATAACGTAAAGCCTGCCGTTAAACCGTCGCACTTCAGCACCAGGCCAATGCACTAATGGCATTTTATCCTCAGCTGCCTGTAGTACGTCCGAGACAACATGTTGCAGTTTTTTTTCTGAAGGCAGTGGCAAACCGGACAGCCTGATCCAATAGCGCAGCACATTTTTAAGCCGAGCTTTATCAAGTTCAAGCAGATTAGAAATGCATAGTTCTTTTGAATCCGCAGCCTTTGTCCGCTGATAGTCCTGCTCGGCTAATACCTCAATCAACGCTGCGGCTTCGGCACAGTTGCTGGCGCTACGTGCGAGTATTGCATCGACGGAGGGCCAGCGCTGTCTCAACACAGGCATCACCGCATGGCGCAGGTAGTTGCGATTAAAGCCCGTATCGCTGTTGCTTTCGTCTTCAATCCAGTGCAAACCATGTTGTTCTGCATAGGCCTGTAACTGGGCCTGACTGAAGCCCAGCAGCGGTCTCAACTGAGTGGCTTTGCCCAAGGCAGATGCCTGCGGCATGCCTGCCAGTCCTTTTGGTCCGGCACCGCGCAACAACTGCAATAACAGCGTTTCAGCCTGATCGTCTTGATGATGAGCGGTACAGAGATACTCCTCTGTTTGCAGTAGATCAGTGATGGCCAGATAGCGGGCATTGCGGGCAGCGGCTTCCGGGCTTTCGCCATTTTGCGCCGCGGCATCAACATCAAGCGCGACGAACTCTACATCCAGCTCGGCACAAACACCGCGGCAATGCCCAGCCCACTCGAGCGCATTGGGGCTAAGGCCATGATTGACATAGACCGCTTTCAATTCAAATGTTTGTGTTTGCCGTAATCGAGTCAGCAGATGAAGCAAAACATGGGAATCACAACCGCCACTGTAGGCAATCCAGACGGTGGTAGTCGCCGACAAAACAGGCATTGCCTGGTGCAATGCCTCAGCAGTCAAACCGGCGTGTTTAGACTTGCTCACCGGAGGTCTTGTTGTTAGCCAGGTTCGTCGAAACGACCAAAGCTCATCAGACGCTCATAACGCTTGGCCAATAGCGTCTGCATATCCATGGTCTGTAACACATCCAGTTCTTCCTGAATCGCCAGTTTGATATTGGCTGCCGTCAGCCCTGGATCACGATGGGCAGCACCGCGCGGCTCTGGAATAATACGGTCGACCAGACCAAATTCATTCAGACGCGCCGAGGTCAAACCTAAAGCCTCGGCCGCATCAGCAGCCTTGTCGGCACTCTTCCACAAGATAGAGGCACAGCCTTCAGGTGAAATAACCGAATAGGTCGAATACTGCAGCATCATAACGCAGTCACCTACACCTATCGCCAACGCACCGCCAGAACCACCCTCACCAATAACGGTACAGATGATCGGGGTCTTCAGATCAGACATGACAAACAGGTTGCGGGCAATGGCCTCGCTCTGGCCGCGCTCTTCCGCACCGATGCCTGGGTATGCACCCGGGGTGTCGATGAAGGTCAGGATCGGCATCTTGAAGCGCTCTGCCATCTGCATCAGACGCAAGGCCTTGCGATAACCTTCTGGGCGCGGCATGCCAAAGTTGCGTTTGACCTTTTCCCGGGTGTCACGCCCCTTCTGCTGACCAATCACCATTACCGGCTTGTCATCGAGCCTAGCCACACCACCAACGATGGCGGCATCATCGGCATAGGCCCGGTCGCCGTGCAGTTCTTCAAAATCTGTAAATATATGTTCGATATAATCGAGCGTATAAGGACGCGATGGATGACGCGCCAATTGTGATATCTGCCAGGAATTAAGCTTGGAAAAAATCTGATCAATTAGAGCACTGCTTTTACCTTCAAGACGAGTGACCTCATCAGTGATATTCAGTTCGGCATCACTGCTGACGTTACGCAGCTCTTCAATCTTGGCCTCAAGCTCGGCGATTGGTTGTTCAAAGTCTAGAAAACGCATAATCTATTTTTATCATCAATTGGTTATGAGGGGTATTCTAACGGTTTGCCACCCCGGGGGAAACCAGCCATCAATGTAGGATAGGGACAAGCCACTCAGCCGTAAACAATATTGACGTGATCCTTGCCGGCCAACTCACCCAGCCGCATCAGCAATTCATCGGTGGGGCGCACCTGCCACTCATTACCCAGCACCAGCTTGGCCGTGGCATCCGCACCGACATAATTCAGCCAGACCGGACAGACACCCTCGTTGAAGGGCTTGAGGATACCGCCCAGCGAGTCGACAAAGCCATTGGCGGCCTGCTCGATACCAAGCTTTATCTCTAGCCGTTTGGCAAAACGTTCGCGGGCCTGATCGAAATCATAGACGTGGTCGCTGCTCATGCGGAAGTTGCCGGAATAGTCGTCAATACCAGCGGTGCCCTCCACCACCAACACCTTATCTTTAACGATAAGATCACGATATTTCTGATACCCCTCAGCAAATACCGCCGTCTCAACCCGACCGGTTCGGTCATCCAGGGTGACAAAGGCAATCTTGTCGCCACGTTTGGTATTCATGGTACGGATCGCCACCACCAGCCCGGCGATAACAACGCTCTGCTTGCGCTCTGGGTTGAGATTGGCGATACGACAGCTGACGAAATTTTCCAGCTCCTTTTCATAACTGTCGATAGGATGACCGGTCAGATACAGACCCAGGGTCTCTTTCTCACCCTGCAGGCGAATCTTGTCCGGCCACTCTTTTTCATACTTGTAATCGATCTGCTGACTCTCTTGCTGTGGCGCATCAAAGCCGAACATGTCCGAGACACCAGCATTCTGATTCTGGTGAAATTGTTCGGCACTCTGGATGGCGGTTGAGAGCGAGGCCATCAAGGTGGCACGATTTGGTCCCAATTGATCCAGCGCGCCGGCACGAATCAAGGCCTCCAACAGACGGCGATTGACCTTGCGCAGATCAATACGGCGACAGAAATCAAACAGGTCAGTGAATTTACCGTTACGCTTGCGCTCTTCAACCACCAGCTCAAGTGCTGCCACACCAACACCCTTGACAGCCCCCAGGCCATAAAGAATGGCTCCCTCGTCATTGACGGTAAAGTTAGGCATGCAGCTGTTGACGTCCGGCGTCCGCAATTCCAACTCCATGGTGCGCACCTCTTCAACCAGGGTCACCACCTTGTCGGTGTTATCCATATCTGCAGACAACACCGCCGCCATGAAGGCCGCCGGGTAATGTGCTTTAAGCCACATGGTCTGGTACGAAACCAGGGCATAGGCGGCCGAGTGGGATTTATTAAAACCATAACCGGCGAACTTTTCCATCAGATCGAATAGCGCACCGGCCTTTTCAGCATCGAAGCCGCCCTTTTTGGCACCCTCCATAAACAGGACCCGCTGCTTGGCCATCTCTTCAGGCTTTTTCTTACCCATGGCACGACGCAGCAAATCGGCGCCGCCGAGCGAGTAACCGCCGATGACCTGGGAAATCTGCATGACCTGTTCCTGGTAAACAATAACCCCGTAGGTCGGCCTGAGGATTTCCTCGGTCTCAGGAAAGGGGTATTCAACCTTGGCGCGACCATGTTTACGATTTATGAAGTCGTCCACCATGCCCGACTCCAGCGGACCAGGACGAAACAGCGCCACCAGGGCGACGATATCTTCAAAGTTATCCGGCTGCAGCCGCTTGATCAGATCTTTCATACCGCGTGACTCAAGCTGGAATACAGCGGTAGTCTCACAGGCCTTCAACAGCCTGAATGACGCCTCATCATCCAATGGAATCAATGAGATATCTAACGGTTCTTCACCTAGCCTCTTACGTATGGCATTGGCCGTTTTTACGGCCCAGTCGATGATGGTCAGGGTACGCAGACCCAGGAAGTCGAACTTGACCAGGCCCACCGCCTCGGAATCATCCTTATCCAGCTGGGTCACTGCATTGGCTCCACCTGGCTCACAATACAGTGGGCAGAAGTCGGTCAACGCTGTCGGTGCGATGACCACACCACCGGCATGTTTACCGGCATTACGCGACATCCCTTCAAGCGACAGACACATGTCGAGCAGCCGTTTAACTTCCTCATCCCGGTCATAGAGCTCCTGTAGCTGCTCTTCCTGCTGCAACGCCTTGGTCAGGGTCATACCAATCTCAAACGGAATTAGTTTGGCGATACGATCGACCATGCCGTAGGGGTGGCCATAGACACGGCCGACATCGCGCACTACCGCCTTGGCTGCCATGGAACCATAGGTGATGATTTGCGACACCTGGTCACGGCCATAGGTTTGCACCACATATTCGATTACCTCGTCACGCCTGTCCATGCAAAAGTCGATATCAAAATCGGGCATGGAGACACGTTCAGGGTTAAGAAATCGTTCGAACAGTAAATCGTAAGCCAATGGATCTAAATCAGTTATTAGCAATGCATAAGCCACCAGAGAACCGGCACCGGAACCACGCCCCGGTCCCACAGGAATACCATTTTTCTTGGCCCACTCGATAAAGTCTGAAACGATGAGAAAATAACCGGGAAAGCCCATGCCGAGAATAACATCCAGCTCGATCTGCAGACGCTCCCAATAAGGCTTGGACTTTTCCTCAAAATCAGCCGCGGCAGGGTCAAACAAGACCCGCAACCGGTCCTTCAGGCCTTCGGCTGAACGATGACGGAAATACTCGTCTTCGGTCATCCCATCAGGGATGGGAAAGTCGGGCAACACATACTTGCCTAAGGTCAGTTCAAGATTACAGCGGCGGGCAATCTCAACTGTATTTTGCAAAGCCTCAGGAATATCCAAAAACAGCTCGACCATCTCATCCGGGCTGCGCAGGTATTGCTGATCAGAATAATTTTTAGGCCGACGTTTATCGTCCAGAGTGCGACCATCATGGATACAGACGCGTACCTCATGGGCATCGAAGTCTTCTGTTTTGAGAAAGTGAACGTCATTGGTGGCTACCACCGGCACATCAAACTTCGCCGCCAGCTCCACTGCCTGCTGAATATAGAGCGCTTCGTTTTCACGGCCGGTGCGCTGCAATTCAAGGTAGTAACGATCCGGGAACAGACCTTGCCAATTGGCCAGCAGCTTTTCCGCCTGCTCAGGATGACCGGCAATCAGTTGCTGACCAACATCCGAGTCACGCCCACCTGAAAGCGCTATCAAACCATCGGTGTTGCCCTCAAGCCAGCTACGCTCAATGGTGGCAAAACCACGATGCTGACCATCACGATAACCACGGGTAATCAGACGACTGAGATTGAGATAGCCCTCACGGTTTTGACACAGCAGAACCAAACGACTCAGTTGGCCATGGTTGTCATCTTCGAATAGCCACAGATCAGCCCCCATAATGGGCTTGATGCCGCTGGCCATGGCGGCACGATAAAACTTTATCAGGGCGAACATATTGCACTGATCAGTCAGCGCCACAGCCGGCATGCCGAGCTCTTGTACGGCTTTGATCAACGGCTTGATACGCACAACCCCGTTGACCAGGGAGTACTCACTATGGGTTCGAAGATGAATAAAGACAGGTGATGACATGGGGCAATTGTAGCGTGCCCAGGGCTGACTTGCGAGGGCCTGCCATTAAAATAGTTAACATTACATTAGTCTTGTAACTTATTGTTTATAATAATTTACGCACAGGCCCGAAGCTGCGCCGATGAATCTCGGTCACACCCAGTTCATTGAGGGCATCGACATGCTGTTTAGTCGGATAACCCTTGTGTTTGGCCAGACCGTAACCGGGATAAATACTATCCATTTCTATCATCTCCCTATCACGACAGACCTTGGCCAGGATTGACGCTGCGCAAATCGAAGGTTCGCTCTGATCCCCCTTCACTATCGCCTCGGCCGGACAGCCAAAGTCAGGGCTACGATTACCATCCACCAGCACCCTGCCCGGCCTTACACTCAAACCAGCCACTGCGCGCTGCATGGCGATCATAGTGGCCTGAAGAATATTGTGATGATCAATCTCCTCCACCTCACAACGGCCAATGGCCCAAGCCAAAGCCTTCGCTTTAATCTGCGGCTCCAGAATTTCGCGCCGTTTCTCGCTCAGGGCCTTGGAGTCCATTAGGCCTTCGATGGGGCTATTCGGGTCAAGAATCACCGCCGCTGTGACTACTGGGCCAGCCAGGGGACCACGACCCACCTCGTCAACACCAGCGATCAAAATGCAGTCAGATGTCATTTAATGCTCCTGGATAATTACAACATTCAGAGTTTGCAGTGATAGCCTGAATTGGCCAGCCATTTGAGCAATTCATCGGCAGGCACAGGGCGACTCAGATAATAGCCCTGGGCATAATCGCAGTTCAGTCTTTTCAGTACCATCAAAGCGGCTTCGGTTTCGACCCCCTCGGCCACTACCTTGAGGCCGAGATTATGAGCTAGGTCAATGGTGGCGTGAACAATTTTGGCATCATTGTCAGACGACTCCATTTCCATGACAAACGAACGATCAATTTTGATCTCATCAACGGGCAGGCGTTTCAAATAGCTGAGTGATGAATGACCAGTGCCAAAGTCATCTATTGAAAGCGAAATACCCATGTCCTTGAGACTGTTCAAAATAGTTAAGACTCGTTCCGGGTCGAGCATGGTGGCCTCCTCGGCAACTTCCAGGCTCAAGGCAGACGGCGGCAACTGTAAAGCGGTCAGGTAGCCCTCTATTTTATGAGACAGACTAAGATCGTATAAGACTCGCGAAGAAAGATTGACGGCAATTTGCAAAAATATGCCTTGTTGCTGCCATTCTTTATATTGCTGTAGGGAATGACGAATCACCCATTCGGTCAACGGCCCAATCAAGCCTCTTTGTTCAGCTAAGGGAATAAACTGATCCGGAGAGATCATGCCCCGAATGGGATGTTGCCAGCGTATCAGGGCCTCGACCGAGTCAATGCAACCACGGACCAGATCAAGTTTAGGCTGGTAAAACAATACCATCTGACCATCTTCTATGGCGCTACGCAACTCGGCCTTGAGGGCAAGCTGTTTAACACTGTTATGGTCATAAGCAGGGTCATAGACAGAGAAATTATTATGGAGATGTTTGGCGACATACAAGGCCACATCAGCGCGACGCAGCAAAGAATCACCGTTTTCGCCATGCTCAGGAAACATGGATATGCCCAATGTGCCGGTAACGACAATCATGTTGCCATCTATTTCCACCGACGTTTCAAGCGCATCAGAGACACGTTTGGCAACAGTTATTGCCCCCTCAACCCTGGCAAGATTAGGCAACAGAATGGCAAATTCATCCCCACCAAGACGAGCAATAGTAGTTTCTTGCAGACTAGGCGTAAGCTTTTCTGCTGCCGCATTGTTGTCGACCACCCTGGCAATCGTTGATGAGGCACGAATGATTTGCTGCAGTCGTACGGCAATCTTTTTCAGCAGTTCATCGCCGACGTGGTGACCAAAGGTGTCATTGATTTCCTTGAATTCATCCAGGCTCAACAACATCACGCCAAATTTTTCACCTTTACGCTGACTCAGCAGGATAGCCTGAGACAAGCGATCAAGAAAAAGGACTCTGTTAGGCAGTGTTGTCAGCTGGTCAGTAAAAGCCAGCGCTTCATATTCGTCATAGGCCTTGGCCAGCTCCCGACTCATTTCGTTAAACACCTGAACCAACTCACGCAGCTCTACATTTCCGCTAAGATGAATCGCCCGACCAAGTTGATGCCTATCATTGCGTACCCTCTTTAACTGACTAATAATTTTTCGGATAGGCCTAAGCACTGAAATATGCAAGACCCACAACACCAGTCCTAACATGATCAGCGTCACCACACCGGCAAGCAGCATGAGTTGGTTGCGACTTGCCATCAGGTTTTGGTTGAACTGGCTTAATTCACGTTGCAGGATGATTTCTGCCAACGGCTGGCCAGTATCACTTTTAAGCCAATGACTTGAAGAGACATAAGCCTTTCCCTCTTCGCCTACTTGCCAGTCCTGTGAGCGATAAACCAAACTGCCACTGGCACGGTTAATTCTGATAGGCATGTCCAGAAACTCTTCCATTGCTGCAAGATTCTGCAAGGGATCAACGACAACTTGCAGGTAGCCTTGTCGATGCCGAATCCCCCCCGCAGGCACTATCACAGAAAAAAAGGTCTGCTCCCGCCATTGACACATACCTGTTTGGACTTCTAATTGTTCGACCCCCTGACGTTGTTTGGCTGCATCTGTCATATCCTGGCAAATAATGCCGAACTCACCCCGTGCGAAAGGGCCGTTTTTTGACCACGCCAACACGTCGAAATCATTAGAATAGGCATATAACTGAATCAGTTTGACCTCACCCGAGCTGACAAACCGGCGTTTGAACTGTTCATCTAATAGTTTGGTCAGGCTGTTAATATCTTCATTAGCAAGCGCCCGTCTAAAATCAGCAGATTGCTGGACACCAATAGCCATATCCTGGACATTTTGTCGCAACTGCTGGAGGCTACGTTTGGTCTCTCGCTGCAAAACCTCTTGAAGCGATTGTTGCTGGCTTTTGAGAGCCAAGTCACGATACACCTGCCACGCCGTCACAACCAGAATCATGCTCATCAGAGACATAAACAGGACAATAATGCTGCGCAATGATAGTCGTCTAAAGTCCATTAACTCTTTTTATCACAAGTAATAACAGTATTATCAGACAATAAAGACATTCCTTGTTTTTAAACCCGCAGAAAATACTTAAATTAAAATCACCATAACAATGGTGGTGATTCAGAATTTTTCGGGAAATAAAACGTAGACATCCCAGACACCTGTCTCACGGCCATAATCAGCAAATATCTTGTACTCTTCAAAACTGAGGATTTTATTATCCTGACAACGCTTCAGGGCGGCATCATAATCTTCAGGCTGTTCCATAATAACCTTGGCAGACACTACTGACGCGATTTCAGCACAATTCGCCTTCTGCATCTGCTCGTAACGCAACTGGTCGTATTTGGGATCATTTCTGTCCACCCCACAAGCGGCTAACAGCGCCAGCAAGACAATAACTGGGACGAATTTATATGTCATATAATTTACCCTTCGAAATGCGTATTTTATCCGTCTGCTTATAATTTCAGCACATTGATATTGGTAACACGCTTTGTAAAAAATCTCACCAACGCAGTGTCATCTTCATACCAACATTGGAAGTACCCAGGTAGTTCACTCGACTGCGTCCATCAACTGCAGATTCATTAAGCGCTGCCCTTCGAAATTGCGGCCCGAGCATGGGTCGTAATGATGCTTCTATTTTATTACCAAACAAGCTATCGATCTTCTCATTCATGGCACCCATTGGATCGGTCATCACTAATACAAACTTGTCTCGACCACTGAGTTCTCCTGAAACAGCCGCCTTTTGCTGGATATTTGCGCGAACCTTCATAAAATATTCACCCACAAAATAGCCCGCTCCAGGTGTAACAATCAAATCCTGTATCGAAGGTTTTTCGAAAAATGCTTCTGCGCCAAACTCAAAAATTGTCGATAACGCCGCCGAATACCAGAAAGCCCCCACTGAACCAAAACCGCGCTGCTGGGCACGCACGTAATACACTCCACCCCAGTAAGGGTGTAGAACGTAGTTAATCCACCAATCATCTTTATCCCAAACAACCTGACCAACGTTATCCTTATATTGCTGGATACTGAAGTCCCGCTTGGTCTCATCCGTCCACCCAGAGATGCTTGTAGGTGCAACATAAAGCACACCGATAATGGAGAGCTGATAGCCCAGAAAATAGGCAGTATCCTTTATCAGTCCGTCCCAATCAGCATTGCTTGGGATATCAAGCAGCAGAGGCTCTTTTGTAAGCGATAAAGAGAGAGCCGATGTGTTTTCATACGCTGTTGCACCCGCTCCACTCGCCAACAAGCCAAAATCATACGTCTCGGAGTCAGCCAGGGGTAACAACGGCTGACTGGCGTCTTTTCCAACCGCCCCCCAGGCAACCACAGGTAATAATAAAATAACCATGCCCCTAAATACCTGGGCCACTAAACACTTGAGCATTACTTTTCCTCGTTTGTTAATTTTGAAACGACGCCATAAAGCGCTGATATGAATATTAATTGTCTAGCCTAACAATGAGCCTCAGTACTGCAGCGGCAGCCTTGGCACTGGCATTTTGTCTAAGCTGCTGGTGAATATTTTTAAAACACTCGCCAACCGCATCAGCAGCGCCCTCATCTTGTAATAATCGCAACGTCTCCTGGGCCAGGCTGGTGGCAGTCGCCCGATCCTGAATCAACTCCTTGGCCACCTCCTCGCCAGCCAGGATATTCGGCAGCGAGACAAACTCGGTTTTAATCATACGTTTTACGATCGCATAGGTCAGAGGAGAAAGTTTGTATGTCACAACCATCGGGCGCTTGTACAGCATCGCCTCCAGTGCCGCCGTGCCAGAAGCCAGCATAATCACATCAACTGCAGCCATGACCTCTCGGGAACGACCATCAACCAGGTGCAAAACCGGTTTGTCGTTTAAACCGGCCAGCACGGATTCGACATACTGACGAATGGCTGCCGTTGCCAACGGCATAACAAACTCAACCCCGGGCTGCTGCTTGCTAATCTCAACGGCAGCCTCAAGCATCAATTGCGTTAGCATCTTGGCCTCAGACATGCGGCTGCCAGGCAAGATCGCCACCAGTTGCTTATCTGTCGGCAAAGCCAGTTGTTGCCGTGCTGCTATTGCATCCGGCTGCATAGGAATCATCTCGGCCAAGGGATGACCAACAAACTCCACCGCCACATCATGTTGCTGATAAAAATCAGCCTCGAATGGAAACAGGGTCAACATTAAATCTACCGAACGGCCAATCTTCTTAACCCGATACTGGCGCCAGGCCCACACCGAAGGACTGACATAGTGCACAGTTTTAATACCCCGTGCCTTTAGTTTTCGCTCTACTGTAAGATTAAAATCAGGTGCGTCGACGCCAATAAACACATCCGGTGGATTGTCGCCAAAGTGTTTGATGATGGCGCTCTGAATACCCTTCAACTCACGATAATGGGCCAGCACTTCGAATAAGCCCATCACTGCCAGTTTTTCAGCAGGGTAGATCGCCTGACAACCTGCTTCTATCATGGCAGGCCCGCCAATGCCCTCAAATACGGCGCCTGGGTGTTTGGCCTTGATCGCTCGGATCAAACCGGACGCCAGCAAATCGCCGGAGGCTTCGCCTGCAACAATCCCTATTCTCATAAACGTGTTAATGACCTGCAAAAAAGAAAGGAGTACATCCCAACTCTATTGGGTGGCAGATACTCCCGCTGTAACTGGAAATTATCGAACAATGCCACGCTCAGATTTAGCCACAAATTCGGCAAACTGAGCAACTTCAGAAAATTCCTGTGTCAATTCTTGCAACTGCTCCAAGGCTTTACCAACAGTAAGACTGGATCGATAGACAATTTTATAAGCCCGGCGCAATGCCTTGATTGCCTCAGGACTAAATTCACGCCGACGCAAGCCTTCAATATTCAAACCATGTGGCGCAGCCGGTTGGCCAGAGACCATCAAATACGGTGGCACATCCTTGGATATGTGACTGCCCATACCAACAAAACTGTGGGCACCGGCAGTGCAAAACTGGTGAATCAGGCAAGCGCCACCAAGAATGGCGAAGTCTTCAATATTGACATGACCAGCCAGGGTAGTGTTATTGGCAAAGATAGTATTGTTACCGACAACGCAGTCATGGGCGATATGAACATAGGCCATAATCCAGTTGTCATCCCCCATGCGGGTATAACCAAGATCCTGAGAGGTACCGCGGTTGAAAGTGCAATATTCACGGATGACATTGCGATCACCAATCTCCAGAAAAGTTGACTCGCCCTTGTATTTTTTATCCTGTGGCTCTTCACCAATCGAGGAAAACTGAAAGATTTTGTTTTCTTTGCCAATCCGGCAAGGGCCATTAATGACCACATGCGGACCTATCCAGGTATCTGCACCAATTTCAACATCGGCCCCAATGACAGAAAACGGGCCAATTGTGACACCATCAGCAATTTTTGCACTGGGATCTACAACTGCGCGGGGATCAATCATCCGTGCCCTCTCAAACCTTTACTACTGATTTTAGTTGATCTGTCAGTTCTTGGGGCAGCGCTGAATCCTGTAGAAAAGGCTTGCGAGGGCACTTTACACATCCCTCTCTGCACACATCAACTCAGCTTCACAAACCACCTTGCCATCGACCAACGCTTTGCCATCAAACTTCCAGACACCACGCATGGTCTTGACCACCTTAACCTCAAGCTGCAACTGGTCACCCGGCACAACCGGTTGTTTAAAACGTGCCTTATCGATCCCAACAAGGTAATAAAGCGATTCATCAGAGGGTGTTTTACCGGTGCTTTTATAAGCCAGAATACCGGTCGCCTGGGCCAGGGCCTCAAGAATAAGCACACCAGGCATCACCGGACGATGAGGAAAGTGGCCAGTAAAAAAGGGTTCATTGAAAGAGACATTCTTGAACCCGTTAAGATATTCACTCTCTTTATAGTCTGAGACACGATCAATCAGCAGAAATGGATAACGGTGTGGCAAGTGCTCAAGCACATCATTAATATCCATTGAATTCAATGTATTGCTAACTTCAGACATAAACTGTTCTCAGTAAATTACTTTTCTTTAAGCTGCTTTTCTAAAGCCCTTAAACGCCGCGCCATGTCATCCAGCTGAGCAAATCGGGCCGCATTCTTGCGCCACTCTTTATTGCCAGCCAATGGCGTGCCAGATGAATACAGGCCAGACTGCTTAATATTACCAGTGACCAGGCTCATCGCGGTAATGTGAACGTCATCGGCTATCGTCAAATGACCGACAATACCCACGGCCCCTCCAATCTGACAACGCTTACCGATGGTAGTGCTACCAGCTATTGCTGTGGCACCGGCAATAGCGGTGTGGGCACCAATACGGACGTTATGAGCAATCTGCAGCTGGTTATCCAGCTTAACTCCTTCCTCAATCACCGTATTCTCAAGGGCACCACGATCGATGCTGGTATTGGCACCAATCTCAACATCGTCGCCAATAATAACACTTCCAAGCTGAGGCACCTTAAACCACGTGCCCTGATCAGGGGCAAAACCAAAGCCATCACTACCAATCACGGCACCTGCGTGGATCAACACCCGCTGTCCTATTTCAACGCCATCGGCAATTGAGACATTAGCGGCCAGATGACTGTCAACACCGATAGTGGCACCCTTACCGATGACACAGCCAGGACCAACACGTGCCCTTGGGCCAATACGGACGCCAGCGGCAATATAACAATTGGCAGCGATGACCGCCGTTGGGTCTATCACCGCGGCCGACTCAACAACGGCACTGGGGTGGATACCCGCCGGTGGCCTGATTTCTGGGTTTAACAGCGTTGCAACGCGGGCATAGACGAGGTAAGGGTTGGCAGAAACCAGCGCGTTAACCGGACACAGAACTCTATCCTCAGGACGGACAATAACCGCGCCAGCCTGAGTCGATGCCAAATAACGACGATAACGACTATTGGCCAAAAAACTGATCTGCCCAGGCCCCGCCATTTGTAGGGTGGCCACGGCTACAATGTTGCAGGACGCATCGCCAACGAGCTCGACACCAAGCTGGCTAGCTAACTCACCCAGGCTAATCACCGTGACCTACCCTCAAAAACTATTTAAGGCGCTTCAATATAGCGTCAGTCACCTCAACCTTGGGGCTGGCATAGGAAACACCTTCGAACAGGATCAAATCAAAGTTCTGATCCTGAGCATATGCCTGAATGGCCTCACGCAACACCTCCCAGACCTTGCCCATTTCCTGATTGCGGCGAATCGTGAAATCCTCACGCAGTTCAGTATCCTTCAATTTCAACTCGCGCTGTGCCGAGACAATCTCGCGTTGTTTCTTCTGTTTTTCTTCCACACTCATAAAGGCGCTGTCTTTCAGAAACCGTTCTTCACGCTCATGCAGCTGTTGTTGTGCTTTAAGAATCTCCTGCTGACGTGGTTCAAATTCTTTCTTGATTCTATCGGCGGCCGCCTGTGCCTGAGGTGATTCTTCAACCAGACGCGTACCATTAACAAAGCCAATCTTGGTGTCTTCTGCATTTGCAGCAACGGGCAACATCAAAACACCAGCCATCAGCAAACTTGCAAGCATTTTATTCAAAACAATCTCCTCCTCAATTAAAAGAAACTTCCCAGCGTAAATTGGAATGACTCGGTATTGTCACTCGGCTTATCGTTCAAAGGATTAGATAAACTAAATGCTAAAGGCCCAATGGGCGACAACCATATCAGAGACATACCGACCGATTGTCTCAACTCGGCACTATTATAATAATCGATACCATTAAAAACATTACCCACATCCCAAAACAGACTCATTCTGACGGTACTGTTTTCTTCTGTAAATGGTGGTATAAAAATCAGTTCAGCACTACCTACTACACGCAGATTCCCACCCAAGGCCACGCCATTTTCGCGTGGTCCCAGACTACTTGAACGATAGCCTCGCACTGATTGCGCACCACCGGCATAGAAACGTTCAAAGAATGGTAGCTCCGTTGTACTACCATAACTATCACCATAGTTAACCGCTGCTTCAAGAGAGGTTGTCATTTTCTTGGTCAATGGATAAAACCAACGGCTGCTTGAGGCAACTTTGTAAAAATTCAATTTACTATTAGGGAAGGCAACATCGGCCGACAATGTTTGCAAGATCCCTTCTGTCGCAAAAACAGTTTTGTTACGAGTATCATGGCTCCAGCTTAAACTGAGTTTAAATACATCAAAAGACTCACTATTATTTAACAAAAAATCCAGGTATGACTGTGGTGTGGCTGAAGTAGTTCTAATCACAGTATTATCGTAACCGACACCCAACCTAACAGTGTCGTACTCTGACATAGGAATGCCATATGTGATGGCGGCAGACAACACATCGGCAATATAATTAGCCCTATACAACTGAGAGGCATCCGTCTTTCGATACGATAATCTGATGCTACGACTCACGCCATCCATAGTGTTATAAGGATTGGTATGGGTAAAACTGTAAATTTTATTAGCCTGACTGGTGTTAATCTCAGCACTAACACGCTGCCCCGTACCCATAAAATTGTCCTGACTAACACTGGCATTCAGTAACAAGCCACCGCCACCAGCGCCCGAATAACCCAGGCCAAGCATCAAACTGCCTGACGGCCGTTCAGTGACCGACATATTCACATCTACCTCATCACTTGAACCCGGCGCCAAAGGCGTTTCAAGCGTAACCTGATCAAGATAGCCCAAACGCTGAACTCGCACCTGGGAGCGGTTCAACTTGGTCGTAGATAACCATGCCCCTTCCATTTGGCGAAATTCACGTCGAATCACCTCTTCATCGGTTTTCTCATTGCCCATGATGTTGATGCGACGAACATAAACACGCTTACCCGGATCTATAAAAAAGATCAGGCTGATTTGTTTGTCTTCAGTCTCAATCTCAGGCACTGCATTAACATTAGCAAAGGCATAACCTTCATCGCCAAGACGCTCACTAATAGCACTGCTGATTGCATTTACCCTGCGGCGGGAAAAAACATCTCCCTCTGCAATATCAATAAGCGCCTTAAGCTCGACCTCAGGGACGACCAGATCACCAGCAAGTTCGATGGAGCTAATATTAAACTGTTCACCTTCGTTGATATTGAGGGTTATAAAGACCGACTTCTTATCTGGCGTAATAGATACCTGCGTTGATACAACATTAAAATTTATATAGCCACGATCAAGGTAAAACGACTTCAGCGTTTCAATATCCGCCGCCAACTTCTGTTTTGAATACTGATCACGACTACTAAAGATTGAATAAAAGGCTGGAATGCCTAATTCAAACTTATCCAACAAATCATTTTCATCAAAATCATTGGCACCGATAATATTAATCTGCCGTATCAGAGCAACCTCGCCCTCCTGAATTTTGATATTGACATCGACCTGATTTTCACCCGTCGCAGTAACCTCCACCTCAATTTCAACGGCATAAAAACCTCTAATTACATATTGCTGTTGCAAATCAAGTTCGATGCGATCAAGCAACGAAATATCAAGAATCCGCCCCTTGGTGAGGCCAGCATTATTCAGCCCCTTTTCAAGATCTTCACTGCTTATCTCACTATTGCCAGTAATAATAATAGAGGCAATAGATGGCCGTTCAATAACCTTTACAATCAAGTCGCTACCTTCACGTAGCAGTTCGATATCTTTAAAAAATCCTGTTTTATACAGCGTTGAAATTATTTCAGCCGATGTTGAATCTCCAAACTCATCACCAATTTCTATTGGCAAATAATTAAAAATGGTGCCCTCACTAATCCGTTGCAAGCCCTGCACGTGGATATCAGCAACCGTAAAATTTTCAACAGCGTTGACGACACTTGCCCATAAGACAACAAACAACAAACAAATTTTCGACAACAGTTGTTTCATAAGGATTACAGGTTTAATTGACAAAGAAACGTAAAATATCATTGTAAAAAGCCAGCAGCATCAGACCCAGCAACATAACAACACCAATCTTCTGCCCCAGTATCTGAGCTCCCTCCGACACTGGAGTGCCTTTAAATAATTCAATCAGATAATAAAGCAAATGACCACCATCCAGCATCGGCACTGGCAACAGGTTTAAAACACCGAGACTAATGCTGACGATGGCCAGAAAGGTCAGAAATGAAATAAAACCAATGCTGGCGGAATAACCCGCATAACGAGCAATACTAATCGGCCCACTAAGATTTGAAAGTGAAATATCACCTGTTACCATCTTACCCAACATACGCAGCGTCAGGAAGGACATATCCCAGGTTTTGATTGCTGCATTGGCCAAAGCGACACCCGGCCCATATTTCACCTCGGACTTCAGTTCTTCTGGCACCTCCTGCATACGCACACCAGCGCCTATTTTGCCTACATCGCCCTCAACACGCACCGGCGTAATAGAAAGTTTCAACTGATCGGCTGCTCGCTCAATCTCAACATCGATCCGTTTTTCAGGCCTGGCACGGACATACTCAACCAGCTGCTCCCAATCATCAATCGCTTCACCATCAACAGCAACAATCTTATCACCTACTTCCAGGCCGGCACGATCTGCGGCACCATTAGGCGCAAGCCTACCAATAATGGCGGGAATCACAGGCCGGTATGGTCTGAGACCGACAAAATCAAGCAAGCCACCACGGTTAAGATCCTCGGGAATGCGATCAAAATGAATCACTCTCTCTACCTGCCCGACTGATTCAGGCCGCTCGACCTTGATCACCACTTCGCCAGAGCTAATCGCATCATCAAGCATGGAAACCACCGCCACTTCCCAGGTTGGCGTTACCCTGCCACCTATTGCAACAATATGCTCGCCCTGCTGTAGTCCGGCAGCAGCAGCAATCGAATCAGGACTCACCTGACCAACAATCGGCTTTATCCCGGTCACGCCGATGACGAAGATCAACCAATATGCGGCAATCGCCAATATAAAATTAAATAACGGTCCCGCAGCAACAACTGCAGTCCTTTTCGCCAACGACTGGCGGTTAAAGGCACGATGCACCTCTGCTTCGGCCACATCGCCTTCACGTTCATCAAGCATGCGCACATAACCACCCAGAGGTATGGCCGCCAGTACATACTCTGTATTATCCGGGCCGGCTGTTTTCGACCATAATGGTTTACCAAAGCCAACCGAAAAACGCAGCACTTTGATACCCACCTTACGTGCAACCCAGTAGTGACCAAATTCGTGCACGGTAATCAATATACCGAGGGCAAGGATGAAAAAGAAAATTGACGATAATACTGTAGCCATACTGTCCAACTAAATTATTTATTGCACCAACGTCTGGGCAAAGCGTCTTGCCTCTGCATCAGCACTCAGAACCTGCTCCAGACTTGTCACCGCTACCGACTGCACAGCTTTCATGGTTTGCTCCACGACAGGTGCAATGGCGGTAAAGTTCAAGCGGCCATTCAAAAAAGAATCCACGGCAACTTCATTGGCTGCATTTAAAATTGCAGAAGCCGTGCCACCTTGCCGTATAGCCTCATAGGCCAGTCGCAGACAGGGAAACCGTTCCATATCTGGCACTTCAAAATCAAGCCGGGCAATATCAAACAAGTTGAGCTTTTTTACACCGGCATCTATCCGCTCCGGCCAGGCCAAGGCATTAGCAATGGGGGTGCGCATGTCCGGACTGCCCAGCTGTGCCAGCACTGAACCATCAACATAATCCACCAGTGAATGAACCACACTCTGAGGGTGTATCACCACCTGTATTTGGCTTGGCTCGGCATTGAATAACCAGCTGGCCTCTATAACCTCCAAGCCCTTGTTCATCATTGTGGCTGAATCAACCGAGATCTTCCGCCCCATCACCCAGTTGGGATGGGCACAGGCCTGTTCCGGTGTGACCGCCTCCAGCTCGCTGATATCACAACTACGAAATGGACCACCCGAGGCAGTCAACAAAATTTGTCTGACACCGGAAGCAGCCATATTGCCGGCATAGCTCGCGGGCATGCTCTGAAAAATTGCATTGTGTTCACTATCAACCGGCAGCAACACAGCATTATTATTTCTGACTTCGTCCATAAAGATTTTGCCAGACATCACCAAGGCTTCTTTGTTTGCCAGCAAAATACGCTTACCAGCCTTGGCCGCCGCCAGGGTTGGTAACAAACCAGCAGCACCGACGATTGCTGCCATTACGTAATCAGCCTCTGGCATAGAAGCCACCTGCAGCAGACCTGACTCACCAGACAAAACATGTATTTGCTCAAGACCGGCCTGGCGCAGTCTGCTCGCCAGAACCTCGGCCGCCGCCTCGTCGGCCATGACAGCATAGTCAGGCAGACAAACACGACACTGCTCAAGCATCTTAACCACATCGTTGTTGGCAGTTAGCGCAACAGTACGGTATTTATCTGAATGTCTCGCCAATACATCAAGAGTGCTAACACCAATAGAGCCGGTTGAACCCAGTACGGTAACACCGATCATGAGGCAGCTTCAAACACGGCCAAGGCCAAGGCAAAGATCGGTGCTGCGGCTGTCAGGCTATCAATGCGATCCAGCACACCACCATGCCCAGGCAACAACTGGCCACTGTCCTTCAGACTCGCTCGACGCTTAAACAAACTTTCAAACAAATCACCAATCACCGAAAATAACATCACAATCACAGACAATACGACAAAGCCTATCCCACCTAACACCGGCAGATCAAAATTACTCACACCAACCACGGAAAACAACGCCGCAGCAACCAGACCACCGACAAGCCCTTCAATGGTTTTACCCGGACTTACCTGTGGTGCAAGCTTGTGCTTGCCAAACTTACGCCCCGCAAAATAAGCACCGCTATCAGCGGCCCAGATCAGCACCAGCACGAACAACAACATGGCCGGACCATGTTCTGAAAAGGCATGAATATAAATCATAGCCAGCCAGGTAGGAATCAGCACCAACACACCGATAAACAAACCGATATGAGTATCAGCGGGTTTAAGCCCTATCTCACCACGATAACGAAACACCCAGGCAGTGCCAATCAGCCACCACAGCCCAGCTACAACCAGGGCTGCAAAGATAAAGTTTTCAGATGTTGCCAGTAAAAATTTCGACAGATACAGCAACATCGCAATAAAAGTCACATAAGACAATCGGGCAAGTGTTGACTGTAGACCAATCAAACGCGCCCACTCCCAACTGCCGAGCAGGACGAACAGGACCAGGATAAGACTGAGCACAGCAGTACTCAATTCAAGTACAGCCCAGACAACCAGGGGAATTAGAATCAGGGCGGTCAACAAACGTTGTTTAAGCACGTTTTATCTGCTCCACTTGATCACCTGTGCGACCAAAACGACGTTGTCGCCCGGCAAACCACTCCAACGCAATATCCAGCTTTTGCTTGTCAAAGTCTGGCCACAGCACATCGCTAAAATAAAGTTCGCTATAACCCAGCTGCCACAACAGAAAATTACTGACGCGTTGTTCACCGCCGGTGCGAATAAACAGATCTGGCTCAGGCACGTCAGCCAAACAAAGATTTTGCTGGATCATGGATTCGTCCACTGCGGCGGCGGCCATCTCACCAGTCTCAATCAGCAGCGCCAGCTTTTGTACCGCCTGGGTGATATCCCAACGGCCACCGTAGTTAGCAGCAATAGCCAGCAACAAACCGGTATTATCCCTGGTCTGCTCTTCAGCCTTACTGATTTCTCTTTGAAGTTTGCTGGAAAAGCGGCTCAGGTCACCAATCACCCGCAGGCGAACATTGCGTTCATTGAGCTTTTTCGTCTCGCGCTGCAGGGCAAGAATAAACAGTTCCATCAGCAGGCCGACTTCTTTCTCAGGTCGGCGCCAGTTTTCGCTACTAAAGGCAAACAAGGTCAGGGCCTCAACACCGAGCTCACCACAGCGCTGAATAATGGAGCGCAGCGACTCTACCCCGGCACGATGCCCGGCCACGCGTGGCATGTGACGCCGCTTGGCCCAACGGCCATTACCATCCATGATAATGGCGATATGGCGAGGAAGCTTGCCATAGTATTCTTGAGCTTGTTCGCCTTCAGACATGCATTACCTACAGGTATTAGTGCAATTCGAATTAAAATCGCGCAGCAGGCACAAGACCCTGCTGCATATTCTGTTTCTAGATTTCCATCAGATCTTTTTCTTTTACCTCGAGCATCTGCTCAATATCAGCAACATGCTTGTCAGTGATCTTCTGGATTTCATCCTCGGCACGACGGGCATCATCCTCGCTAATGTCTTTTTCCTTCAACAACTCCTTAATCTCGTGGTTAGCATCGCGACGAATATTCCGACACGCCACACGCGCGCCTTCAGCCTCGCTCCTAACCACTTTAATCATTTCCTTACGACGTTCTTCAGTCAACATTGGCAATGGCACACGAATAACGTCACCAGTTGATGAAGGGTTCAAGCCCAGATCGGAGTTCAGGATGGCCTTTTCAATCACCGGTGCCATACTCTTGTCCCAAGGCTGTACTGCAAGCGTTCTGGCATCGGCAACAGACACAGAGGCGGCTTGATTGATTGGAACTATATTACCGTAAAAATCAACCTTAACATGATCCAGCAGGCTGGTATGGGCACGGCCAGTTCTGATCTTGGTGAACTCATCCTTCAGGGCAACAAGACTCTTGCCCATGCGCGCTGAAGCGTCTTTTTTTATTTCTGCAATCATGCTTCTATCCCTTATCCCTTTAGCGAACAAAAGTTCCTACCTGGCCACCCAGCATAGTCTTCATCAGGGCGCCCGGTTCATTAATATTTAAAACACACAACGGCATATTGTGATCGCGACACAAGACAATCGCCGTAGCATCCATCACTTCCAGGCGCTGGTCCAGGACTTCATCAAAACCTAGATTGTCATAACGCGTAGCAGATGGGTCCTTAACAGGATCAGCCGTATAGACACCATCAACCTTGGTAGCCTTGATCAACAGGTCGGCGCCAATCTCGATGGCACGCAGACTAGCGGCCGAATCAGTGGTAAAAAACGGGTTGCCGGTACCTGCCGCAAAGATAACTACGCGACCCTTTTCAAGATGCCTAACGGCACGGCGTTTGATGTAGTCTTCGCAAATCTGATTGATTTTAACTGCAGACAAAACACGGACATAAGCCCCTAGATGCTCCAGCGCATCCTGCATCGCCAGCGCATTCATTACCGTAGCCAGCATACCCATATGATCGCCGGTGACGCGCTCCATACCCGCTTCAGCCAGACCGGCACCACGGAAAATATTTCCGCCACCAATCACCAAACCTACTTCGATACCGGCATCGACCAGCTCTACAACATCGCGCGCTATTCTCTCAATGGTCTGAGGATCAATACCGTATTGACCCTCACCCATTAATGCTTCACCGCTCAGCTTCAACAGTATCCGTTTGTAAACAGGTTTTGCCTTGCTGTCAGACACGGATTAAGCTCCTTTGGCTTGAGCCATAACCTCGGCGACGAAGTCTTCTTCCTTCTTCTCGATACCTTCACCCACTTCCAGGCGGTAAAATTCAGCAACAGTTGCGCCCTTGGAAGCCAGCAACTTTTCGACAGTTTGATCAGGGTCTTTAACAAAAGGCTGTCCTACCAGAGTGATCTCTTTCAGAAACTTGTTGATACGACCACCAATCATCTTTTCGATGATTTCAGCTGGTTTACCACTTTCGGCTGCCTGGGCAGTGAAAATTTCTTTCTCTTTTTCGATGACTTCAGCAGGTACGTTGTCAGCACTAACGCAAACAGGCTTGTTGGCTGCAATATGCATCGAGATATCCTTCGCCAGTTCCTCGTCACCACCAACAAGGCCTGTCAGAACACCAATACGGTTACCATGCATGTAAGCACCAACAACATCTTCTGATTCAACGCGGCAAACACGACGAACAGTGATATTTTCACCAATCTTAGCGATCAGTTCCTTGCGACTGTGCTCAACGGTATTGCCATCATCAATGACAGCGTCCAACAACGCCTCAGCAGTGCTGACACCCGAACTCAAAGCGATATTTGCAACCGTATTTGCAAACCCAACAAAAGCGTCACCCTTGGCAACAAAATCTGTTTCGCAGTTAACTTCAACCAAAACGGCCTGTTTACCATCAGCGCTGCGCGCCATAGCGATGATGCCCTCAGCGGCAACACGATCAGCCTTCTTGTCGGCCTTGGCCAAACCGCTGATGCGCATCGATTCAATAGCAGCTTCGATATCGCCATTAGTTTCAACCAAGGTCCGTTTACATTCCATCATGCCGGCGCCAGTGCGCTCGCGCAGTTCTTTTACTTGGGCTGCAGTAATTGCCATTGCCTCAACCTCTCATATTAAGTCTGTATTCAATTCATAAAGTGAGCCGCCCGATTAGGGCGGCCCTGACACGCATCCTTTAAATCAGGAAACGTTATGCCTCAGCTGAATCACCAGCAGGGGCTGTTTCTACAGCGACAGCCTTGCTCTTCTTTACAGTTTTCTTAACTGCAGAAGAATCATCAATTTCAACAACCTCATTAGCACCGGCATTAAACACTGCTCGACCATTGATGATGGCGTCTGCTGCACCCTGCGCATACAAAGAAATTGCACGGCCCGAGTCGTCATTACCAGGAATCATGTAATCAACAACGCGGGGATCGTTATTGGTATCAATGATCCCAATAACGGGAATACCCAGGGTCTTGGCTTCGGCGATTGCAATCTTTTCATGTCCTGAATCAACCAGAAAGATAGCATCAGGCAGGGTAGCCATATTCTTGATGCCACCCATGCTGCGCTCAAGCTTTTCTTTTTCACGCCTTAGACCCAAGGCTTCTTTTTTGTTAAAACGCTCCATGCGACCATCAGCTTCCATTGCTTCGAGGTCTTTCAGACGCTTGACAGACTGCTTAATGGTCTTGAAATTGGTCAACATACCGCCCAACCAGCGGTGGTTTACATAGGGCATATCGCAACGCTCGGCTTCCTTGCGAATCACATCTTGAGCAGCACGCTTGGTGCCAACAAACAGAACCTTGCCCTTTTTGGAGGCAACATTCCCAACAAAATTCATCGCATCATTGAACAGCGGCAGAGTCTTTTCCAGATTGATGATATGAATCTTGTTACGATCGCCGAAGATATACGGCCCCATTTTCGGGTTCCAGTAACGGGTTTGGTGGCCAAAGTGAACACCGGCCTCCAGCATTTGACGCATAGATACGTTAGACATTTAATTCTCCATTAAATCGGGTTAAACCTCCGCACATCGCTGAAACCCAACCCCTTCCAGGGCACCCAGGCTCAGGTGATGATGTGCGTGTGAATTCCGGCAACGGCCGGTTACGTACAACAAAACCGGATAATTTTTATCCAGCTGGCGCGCTTTATACCATAAAAAGGCCGCCCATTCAACGTTGAATGGCATCGGAAAATCACGCCAAAAATGGAAAAAGATGTTAGCTGACAAGGGGATGCAAAACAGGCTACTATTTCGCCAGTCGTAAATTTCACCCAACATAAGCTGAGTTTTTCAACAATGCCCGTCAAAATAAAAAGCGCCGCAGAAATCGAAAAAATGCGCGTTGCCGGCCGCCTAACGGCAGAAGTCCTGCATATGATTCGCCCACATGTCAATGCTGGCATAACGACAGATGAACTAAACCAAATCTGCCATGATTACATAGTCAATGAGCAGCTGGCCATCCCTGCGCCGCTAAATTACCATGGCTTCCCCAAATCAATCTGCACCTCGGTCAATCATCAGGTCTGTCACGGTATTCCCAGCAAAAAAGTCTTAAAAAACGGTGATATAGTCAATATAGATATCACCGTCATCAAGGATGGCTACCACGGCGATAGCAGCAAAATGTTCTATGTCGGCGAGCCCAGCATCCTGGCCCGCCGCGTCAGCGAGATCAGCCACGGGTGTATGAAAAGGGCCATAGAAATAGTCAAACCGGGCATCAAACTCGGTGACATTGGCCACATAATTCAGCAACACGCTGAATCCAATAACTTTTCTGTGGTACGCGAATACTGTGGCCATGGCATTGGTGCTGGCTTTCATGAAGAACCGCAGGTACTACACTATGGCAAGCCGGACACTGGCATTACCCTCCAGCCCGGCATGATTTTCACCATTGAGCCTATGATCAATACCGGTAAACGTGAAGTCAAACTGCTGCCGGATAAATGGACCGTCGTCACCCGCGACCGTGGGCTGTCAGCCCAGTGGGAGCACACTATTCTGGTCACCGAAGCTGGCTTTGAGGTGTTAACCAAACTGCCTGAAGATGACATCTAGTCTCACGCCGTCCAGATGACCATCACGCAGGCAAGTTCCGTGTTTAACGAAGTTGAATTCAAGCAACAGCTGGGCGAAGGCAAAGCTGCCGTCCAGATCTATCGTGACGCCCTAAAAAAAGCCCACCAAACCATAGAGCAACGCTTTATTGAAGGTCAGCAAGCCGCTGAACTGGTACACCTACGCGCTGATCTAATCGATCAGGTGCTGGCGCTGGCATGGCGAGACTACTTCCACGCCAACGATCTTAATATCGCTCTGATTGCCGTCGGTGGTTATGGCCGCGCCGAGCTTCACCCTGGCTCGGATATCGACATCCTTATACTACTGAGAAACGCAGATCATGAGCACTACCGTGAAGCGCTGGAACTGTTCATTATGTTCCTCTGGGACATCGGTCTGGAGGTCGGCCAGAGCGTACGCTCGATCCAGGAGTGTATCGACACCGCCCGCGACGACATCACCATCGCCACCAACCTGATGGAGGCGCGCCACCTGATCGGCCCACAGGATCTGTTTGAAACCATGCGCCAGGAAACCGGCCCAGCCAATCTTTGGACCAGTCGCGAATTCTTTGAGGCAAAATGGCAGGAGCAGATCAAACGTCATAACAAATACGACGACAGTGGCTACAACCTCGAGCCCAACATCAAGGAGGGTCCGGGCGGGCTGCGCGACATTCAGATGATTGGCTGGGTGGCCAAGCGTCACTTCAATGCCGAAACACTCTACGACCTGGTCAAGCACAACTTCCTCAACGAGGAAGAGCACCTGCATCTGATTGCAGCACAAAATTTTCTCTGGCAGGTGCGCTTCGGGCTACACATCATCACCAAACGCCACGAAGACCGCCTGTTATTCGACTATCAACGCAGCCTGGCAGAGATGCTTGGTTATCAAGATAAAAATAACACCCTGGCTGTTGAACAGTTCATGAAAGATTATTATCGCACCATCATGGGGCTCAGCCTGCTCAATGAAATGCTACTGCAATTATTTCAAGAAGCCATTCTCTACGCAGATGAAATCGACGAACCTGTCACCCTCAACAAACGCTTCCAAATCAGTAAGGGGTTTATCGAAGCCACCAACGAACGCATTTTCAAGCGTTACCCATTTGCCCTATTGGAAATATTTCTGCTGATAGAACAATACCCTGAGATCAAGGGCATCAGGGCATCAACCATCCGTCTGATCCGCAGCCACCGCCACCTGATTGATGAGGCATTCCGTAACGACCTGCGCAATCGTAGCTTATTCATGGAGATCATACGCCAACCTGCCGGCCTTACCCATGAACTACGCAGAATGAATCGTTATGGCATTCTTGCCAACTACATCCCTGCCTTTGGCAAAATAGTCGGCCTAATGCAATATGACCTGTTTCATATCTACACCGTCGATGAACACATCCTGATGGTGGTACGCAACATGCGACGCATGACACTCGACATGCATGCCCATGAACTGCCCTTTTGCAGCAAACTGATAAAAAAGATTCCCAAACCTGAGTTACTCTACCTGGCAGGCATATTTCATGACATTGCCAAAGGCCGTGGCGGTGATCACTCCAAACTGGGGGCTGCAGACACCACCGAGTTTTGCCAGCTCCATGGCCTTAATAACTACGATACCAAAATCGTCACCTGGCTAGTAGAAAATCACCTTATCATGTCCAGTACAGCCCAACGCAAAGACATCAGCGACCCAGAGGTCATCGCTGAATTTGCCTCTGTCGTTGGCAACTCAAACCGGCTCGATTATCTTTTTCTACTGACAGTGGCCGACATGCGCGGCACCAACCACACCATCTGGAACAGCTGGAAGGCATCCTTACTACAAGAACTCTACGATGCCACTCGACGCGCCTTCCGTCGTGGCCTGGAAAACCCACTAGCCCAAACCGAACAGTGCGAAAACAATCAGCAACAAGCACTTGAACTACTGACTGCACAACATGTTCCAAAGAACGCCATTGATAAACTCTGGAATTCACTCAGCCTAGAGTATTTCATCCGCCACTCGGTCGATGAAATCGTCTGGCAAACAGAGGCCATCATCGCCAATGCCGGGCGTGAATTCCCAATGATATTAGCGCAACAACGCAGCCAACGCGGTGGCACCGAGATATTCATCCACATGCCGATTGCATCACACCTATTTGCCGCCAGCACCGGTATCTTTGAACGGCTTGGCCTTAATGTCGCAGACGCACGCATCATTACCTCAGACAAAAATTATGCCTTCGACACTTACATATTATTAGAAGAAGATGGCGAAGCCATAAGCAATAACGATCGCATTAAAGAAATTATCAGTCGACTCAAACACGAATTGCCACAAACTGACTTTACCGACAAACAAATCAACCTACGCACAGCCCGGCAGTTAAAACACTTCAACACCCGCACCCGAGTCAATTTCAATCAAGACGCCCCCAATCATCGCACCATTATGGAAATCATCACTGCTGACCGCCCCGGCCTGTTATCGAAGGTTGGTCTAGCGCTAATGGAATGCGATATCCATTTGCAGAACGCCAAGATCACCACCATAGGTGAGCGGGTTGAAGATGTATTCTTCATTAGTGACAAGGATCAGCAGCCCATCAAGGACGAAGCATTGCTAGATCAATTACGCAATAGCATTGTCACCTTTCTTGACAACTAAACAATTGTTCAATACATACTTTATTAAACGACACAGCTTGCCGCTGGCTCTGGCACTGATGGCAACATTATTGGCAATAGCTGGCAACGGCATGACCGAATTGTTGCGCTACCAAGCTGATGACATCAAAAGCGGTGAGATATGGCGACTGCTCAGTGCCAATCTGGTTCATCTCGGCTGGTCACACACGCTGATGAACTTGCTTGGCCTGGGGCTGATATGGGGCCTGTTCCGGAGCAGCTTCTCAACCCTGAATTGGTGGCTGATTACCCTTGTTAGTGGTCTAGCAGTCGGCCTGGGATTATTGTTTCTCAATCCAGAACTGGCCTGGTATGTCGGCCTGTCAGGGGTGTTACATGGACTGTTCGTGGCTGGTGCAGTAGGTGCAATTCGCCGCGGTGATAACCGCGAGGCCATCCTGCTGGCCGCTATCGTCGGCAAACTACTGTGGGAACAGAGCGTCGGCGCCCTGCCCGGTTCAGCCGATATAGCAGGCGGCCCGGTAGTGGTCGACTCACATCTCTACGGCGCCATCGGCGGAGCCCTTGCCGGCTTCTTTCTCAAACCACTGCTGTGGTGTAAGTCCAATTAGGCCATATCATTCTGCGGCCTGGCCGTCAGCCATGCCGCCATCAGAATCAGGCTACCGCCAAACCACTCAATCGGCCGCACCACTTCATCGGTCAACAGCTGTGCCGCCGCCGTGCCTATCACCAGCTCAAACAACAGAATCACCGCCGACCTATGCACCGGCATGTGGGTCACGCCGTACTGCACCGCCACCGTTGCCAGGGCAAAACCAAACAGACCCAGAGCGATGGCCGCGACATAGATCAGATAACCCACCTGCGGCACAGCAATATCATCGAACAGCAGCCAAAGCAGGCCAATCAGAATCGCTCCCCACCAGGCCGAGATAGCCTTGTTGGCAATCGATATTTCCTGCTTCATCCGCACCAGTACGTTGGCCAAGGCAAAGGCAAAGCCGGCGGAGATAGCCAGCCAATCGGCTGTCGATTGCGGCCAGGGAAAACCCAGTTCCGGCACCCACAGCATCATCAGTGCACCGCCCATCGCCACCAGCATGACGACACGGGCATAGTTGGACATCCGTTCACCAAGGATAAAATGGCCCAGTAACACCGCCCACAATGGTGACAGGTAAAATAGCAGCAGCACCCGAACAATCGTGCCTTCCAGAGTCGCCAGCAGAAAGGCCATGTTGCACCAGCCACTGGCTAGACCTATCGCCACCAAATAAGCAAAATGCTGTCCATACTCGTGCCGATGGCGCCACAACCAGGGCAAACCCAGCAGCAAAGCCGCGCTGTAGGCCACCAGCGTGGTCCAGACACCGCCCAGGCCCGCCTCGTTTAACAATCGTAGCGGATACCAGAAAACGCCCCACATGGTGGCGACCAACAGCAAACTGAAAATAGGCAGCAGTTCTGCCTGTCCCCCAGGTTCCCGAGGATTCATAAGTGAGTTGAAATCATAATGAGTGTTATAATGCTGCGCTTTGTTACCGTCACTCGTCACCGATAGTAACGGCAACCCAAGCTAATCATCGGCCCTATGAATCCGGATCTGAACAAACTACAGCCCTATCCTTTTGAAAAGCTGGCCAAACTCAAGGCCGAGGTTACACCACTTGCCGAGCTGGCGCACATCGCCTTGTCGATTGGCGAACCCAAGCACAGCTCACCGCAGTTTGTTGCCGAAGAGTTGTTGACACATCTGCATGGCCTGTCCAACTATCCGACCACCAAGGGCCTGCCTGAACTGCGCCAGAGCATTGCCAGCTGGTTGTGCCGACGTTTTCAGCTGCCAAGCGACAGCATCGACGCCGAGCAACACATCATCCCGGTCAACGGCACACGCGAGGCACTGTTTGCCTTTGCCCAGGCCGTTGTTGATCGCAACCAAGAACCACTGGTGCTGACGCCCAACCCCTTCTACCAGATCTATGAAGGCGCCGCCTATCTGGCTGGGGCCGAACCTTACTACCTCAATTGCATTGCCGACAACAACTATCTGCCGGACTTTGACGCTGTTACCGATGAGACCTGGCAGCGCTGCCAGCTAATCTATCTCTGCAGCCCGGGCAACCCAACTGGCGCAGTGATAAATCGCGACACCTTACAGAAACTGATTGGCCTAGCCGACAAGCATGATTTCATCATCGCCTCTGATGAGTGTTATTCAGAAATTTACCCTGACGAAGCCAACCCACCGGTTGGCCTGTTACAGGTCGCTGCCGAGATCGGCCGCACAGATTACAAACGCTGCGTGGTGTTTCACAGCCTGTCGAAGCGTTCCAACCTGCCGGGCATGCGCTCTGGTTTTGTCGCCGGCGATGCCGAGGTATTGAAGAAATTCCTGCTCTATCGCACCTATCACGGTTGCGCCATGCCACCCTATCATCAGGTCGCCAGCATCAAGGCCTGGGATGATGAGCAGCATGTCTTGAACAACCGCGATCTGTATCGGCAAAAATTCGAAGCGGTGCTGGCTATATTGTCTGAGGTCATGGATGTGCAACAGCCCGACGCTGGCTTTTATCTCTGGGCCAAAACCCCCATCGATGACGCCGATTTCGCCCAACGCCTGTTTGCCGAACAAAACGTCACCGTATTGCCCGGCAGTTATCTGTCACGCGAGGCTCACGGCATTAACCCTGGTAGCAGCCATGTACGCATGGCACTAGTCGCACCTCTTGAAGAGTGCATCGACGCTGCCAACCGAATCAAAAATCTAGTCACTTCACTTCCTAATACAATTTAGACCAACAACGGAGTTTTAACCCATGTCTGATCTGCAAACAATTATCGAAGAAGCCTTTGAGCACCGCGCCGATATCAACCCACGCAGTGTTGATACCCACGTCAAGGAAGCCGTGCTTGAAGCCCTTAACCTGCTCGATTCCGGCGAACGTCGCGTGGCTGAAAAAGTCGATGGCGACTGGGTCGTTAACCAGTGGCTGAAAAAGGCCGTGCTACTGTCTTTCCGCATTCAGGACAACTACTTCATGAAGGGTGGTTTTACCAACTACTTTGACAAGGTTGACTCCAAGTTTGCTGACTACAATTCACGTGACTTCCGCGAGTCTGGTGTCCGTGTTGTGCCACCCGCCACTGTGCGTAAAGGTTCATACATCGCAGCCAATACCGTGCTGATGCCTTCCTACGTCAACATCGGTGCCTATGTTGACAGCGGCACCATGGTCGACACCTGGGCCACTGTCGGTTCATGTGCTCAGATCGGTAAAAACGTTCACCTGTCTGGCGGTGTTGGCATCGGTGGCGTTCTCGAGCCACTGCAGGCCGGCCCAACCATCATCGAAGACAACTGCTTCATCGGCGCTCGTTCAGAGGTTGTTGAAGGCGTTATCGTTGAAGAAGGCGCGGTTATCTCTATGGGTGTCTACATTGGCCAAAGCACCAAGATCTTCAACCGCGCAACGGGCGAAGTCACATACGGTCGCATCCCAGCCGGATCAGTGGTTGTTTCCGGTAACCTGCCATCAAAAGATGGCAGCTGCAGCCTTTACTGCGCGGTAATCGTTAAACAAGTGGATGAAAAGACCCGCGGTAAGGTTGGTATCAACGAACTGTTGCGCGACATTTAATTCATAGTCCATGTAGGGTGGGCACCGCCCACCATCGAACTATCGCTTGCCCCAATCGGTAGGCAATGCCCACCCTACAGTTGCTTCATTCCCACTATAAGTAAAGTAAACCATGACCACCATCTACGGCATCAAAAATTGTGACACCATGAAAAAGGCCGTTAAATGGCTGAATGATCATGGCATCGAACATCAATTCCATGATTTCAAAAAAGCAGGCCTGGATGAAAAACAACTCAAGGCCTGGGTTAAACAGGTCGGCTGGGAGGTGTTGGTCAATCGCCGTGGAACCACCTGGCGAAAACTACCAGAGGCCGACCGTGAAGGCGTAAATGAGGCCACGGCCATTCGACTAATGCTGAACAACCTCAGCCTGATCAAACGTCCTGTTCTAGAAACTGACAAGACAATTCATGTCGGCTTTAAGGCCGATGAATATGTCGAAATTTTTGCCTAACACACTGAGCACCAGCACTACCTTTTTTCATGACACCAGAAAAACGTAAACGCATTATTGATCGACATCGTGATGCTCTGCTGCACTTTGGTTATTCACCTAACACCCTCTATTGAAGTAATCGTGAAATTCAGGAACTGCGTTTTCAGATACTCCTGGAGACAAACACCCCCTCAGTATCCAGCCTGCTGGATGTAGGCTGTGGTTTTGGTGATCTATACAACTTTTTGAAACGCCAGGCTATCAAAACCGATTACACCGGGATGACACCTAACCCGATAATGCACACACCTCCACTTAACTAATGGAGGTACTCAATGGCACGAAGAAAACATTACAACTCATACGATGACAACTTTAAAGCGTCTCACCGTTTGGTAAAAGATCCTCTGCAACACTCAAGCCCTGTGACAATCTCTGCTTCCGCGCACATTCACTTCTCTTAGGCCCCTGACAATAGGCCTTTATCCAAAACATTTTGTTGTCGGTATAAAACTTTTTCCATACAGCACAGTTCTTCAGGTTTTCACACTCTACCCCCGTCGCTGCACCGTCAACACTCAAGAAGGTGCCATTGGGCAGGAGTTCGTCAGAGATAAACGCACCCTGTATCTTTTGTTGCTTACGGACACACTGGTCCTGTTTTGGCCCACGACAATAACTGTTCATCCAGAAAAACTTGCTATTTGTATTAAACTTTTTCCAGACAACACAACCATGTAAATACTGACACTGATGCTCTGTTTTATCTGACATTGGCCACACCCACAATATCGTTATAGTAATAATCTATCGGTCAGACCGAAGGGGTTCTCAAGTCAGCACTCACTATTTAAAACCACGCTCTTGGCGAATTCGTTCATAGGCAGTACGAATTTCATGGGTTTTTTCATCCGCCAGCTTCATCATTTCTGGTGGCAGACCTTTGGCTGCCAGTTTATCCGGATGATGCTGACTGGTGAGTTGACGGTAGGCACGTTTAACTTCGGCATCTGTGGCAGTTTCATCGATATTGAGGATGCCATAGGCATCTTCCAACGATGGTCCCTGGTTACGACCACCCTGATGATGGTGAATCTCGGCCTGAATCATGCTCTCAAGACGCTCAAACACCTGCACAGAAACACCAAGGCTACTACAGATTTTCAATAACAGATCACGCTCGGCGGTTTTTAACGTGCCATCGGCATAGCCCACGCCGAGCTGAATTTCGATAAACATTTGAATCAAATTATGGCGACCTCGTGTAGCTTGGTACAGCTTCTGCAACACGCTTTCAAGATCAAAATCAGACTGTTTGCCCCGAGCAAATAACTGCATGGCCTGACGCTGGGCGGTTTCAGTCAAACCCATGCGCTGCATGACCTGGCGTGCCAGGGCAATCTCCTCTTCAGAGACACGGCCATCGGCCTTGGCCAGGCACCCCATCACCGAAAAGGTTGCCTCAAAAAAGACCTGTTGGGTCTTGGCCTGATAATTGGCCACTGTACGTAGCAGATAGCCACCCGCCACACGCGTCATACGTTTATCAAACTGATGGCCCAGATAGAGACCAACCAGAAACCCCCAAAAACCACCCAGCCAATAGCCAATAAGCGCAGCAAAAATCTTACCCAACACGCCTAGCTCTCCTTATTGTTTTGTTGTGCCACAATCAACTCTGGCCATTCCAGGCTAACAGGCCCCAAGGCTCCGGCCCTGAGATCATGCAATAAAACCTCTGCTGCCTTATGCATATCAATCGAGCCGCCCGAGCGCAAACCACCGCGTAAACGGCCAATATTTTCCAGTAGGTCAACATCATCTGCGGGCACAGATTTGAACTTGTATCTTGCCATCAGCGCATCAGGATAAGCCTGCAACAGAAATTCCGCCGCATATAGGGCGACATCTTCGTAATCAATCGCTGTGCTCTTGATGGCCCCGGTCACGGCGAGACGATAGCCAGTATTTTTGTCATCCATGCGCGGCCACAAGATCCCCGGCGTATCAGATAACTGGATACCGCTGGTTAAAATAATCTTTTGCTGGGCCTTGGTGACTGCCGGCTCATTCCCCACCTTGGCTAGCACCCTGCCTGCCAGGCCATTCATCAGTGTAGATTTGCCAACATTAGGGATACCCAAGATCATGACCCGAGCCGGCTTCTTTTCCAGATTCCGTTCCGGCAATATTTTTTTACACAGTGCCCGAATTTGCTGCGGCAGTTGCCGGGTCTGGCTTTTTTTCTCGGCCACCAGGGCCAGGGCCATGACCCCCGTTTCCTGCTCAAAATGACGGATCCAGGCCTTGGTAATGTTAGGATCGGCCAAATCACTTTTATTGAGTAATTTGATACAGGGACGTCCCTGACGTAACTCTGCTACCGCCGGATTTTCACTGCTATAGGGAATTCGCGCATCCAATACCTCAATAACAACGTCGATCTGAGGTATGGCTTCCTTGATTTTTTTACGGGCCTTATGCATATGCCCGGGATACCACTGAACTGCCATGTGTAGGCTCTAATTAACTAAAACCGCTATGGTAACAAGCGCCCGATGCAAATAGCCACCGCTGGCATACGTGCGCGGCACTCATTATGTATAATCGCCAAATTGAAAATAACTAAAAATAGAGAAGAAGGTTAACCCGTGCCAGACAGCAACAGCTCCGCAACAATCAAACTTGCCCTCGACCTCATCAGTCGTGCATCCGTTACCCCTGAAGATGCCGGCTGCCAACAAACCATGATTACACGCTTGCAGGCGTTAGGCTTTAATGCCGAATTATTACGCTATGAGGAAGTAGACAATTTCTGGGCTCGTCGCGGCAATAACGGACCGCTGTTCGCCTTTGCCGGCCATACAGATGTCGTCCCGACCGGTCCATTGAATCACTGGGACTCGCCCCCTTTTAAACCTGAAGTTCGTGATGGCTACCTCTATGGTCGCGGTGCTGCAGACATGAAGGGCAGTCTGGCGGCCTTTATCACCGCCTGCGAACGCTTTATTGCCAGACACCCAGATCACAAGGGGTCAATTGCACTGCTGATCACCAGCGATGAAGAAGGCCCGAGCATTAACGGCACCACCAAGGTGGTCCAGCATCTCGAAGCCCGCCAGGAAAAAATCGACTGGTGTCTGGTAGGTGAACCTAGCAGCAGCCACAAAGTTGGAGATGTAATTAAGAATGGTCGGCGAGGTTCACTTGGCGCCCGCCTGGTTGTGCATGGTACTCAAGGCCATGTCGCCTACCCTCAACTGGCTGACAATCCAATCCACCGGATTGCACCCGCCCTGGCAGAACTTAGTGCCGAAGAATGGGATCAGGGTAATGAATTTTTTCCGGCCACCAGTTTTCAGATCTCAAATATCAATGCCGGCACCGGTGCCACCAATGTCATTCCCGCTGAAGCCGAGGTAATGTTCAATTTCAGGTTCTCAACCGAACTCAGCGCTGAAATCCTGCGACAGCGGGTCGAAGCCATACTCGACAAACATCAAATCAAATACCATATTGACTGGATCTTATCCGGCCTACCATTTCTAACCCCCGAAGGTGAGCTGGTTAGTGCTACTTGCGAGGCAATTCAAGAACTGACCGGTTACCCCAGCACACTGTCCACCGCCGGCGGAACCTCCGATGGTCGTTTTATTGCGCCAACCGGCGCTCAGGTACTTGAACTTGGGCCGGTGAATGCCACTATTCATAAAGTCAACGAATGCGTTAGCACTGAGGATCTGGACACTTTGTCCGATATATACGAGAGGATTCTGGAAAAACTACTTGGCTAGCACATGAATCAACACCATGGCGACTGACACACAACCGAAGGATGCTGACTGTGACCAATGAAAAAAGGCGCTTTAGCCGTATCAATTTCGATGCCGATGTTTTAATCAGCAAAGATAAACAGGAGTGGCGCACCTCGTTGCTGGATATCTCCCTGAACGGCTTATTGATGAACAGCCCACCCAACTGGGAAGGCCTGCCGGGTGAGCACTTTCACGCCGAGGTTATCTTCCCCAATAGCGGCAGCCTCATTCACGTAGCGGTTTCGGTGGCACACAATGATGACGGCAGGACCGGACTTCAAGTCAACAGCATCGACGTTGAAAGTGTCGGCCACCTACGTCGTCTGATCGAACTTAATCTAGGTGACGAAGAACTGCTCAATCGTGAGTTAGTAGCCCTGCACTGGAAATAAGCCAAAAATGTGTCGATTTATTTTACAGTCTTAGTAATAGAGCGCTCTTGCCCCTTATAGTTTTCCTTTAAATACAAAGTGTTATTTTTTGGCACGTTAGTTGCTTGACGTAACACTGATCAATAAGCAATTAGTTATTTAATGAGGTATCAATGAAGATATTCATCAAAGTACTCTCGTTCCTGGCATTAACAGCGGGCGGGACTCAACACGCAATGGCCGTGCCTATGGATTTCGATTTCAGCGGCAACTTCGTTAATGACAATGATATCGTCCTGCTGGATTTCACTGTTGGCACCGACAGCACCATCACCATTTTTTCATCCTCCTGGATTGATGGCGGTTTTGATCCCATTCTGGCCATCTGGGATGGCAGCGGCACACTGGTAGCACAACAAGATGATGGTAATTCGATAGGAACTGAGTCCTCGAATGGAACTGTCTACGATTATGGCAACTGGGATAGCTATTTTGAAGTATTCCTAACCGCCGGTGACTATACTGCCAGCATTGCTATGTTTAACAACTTTGCTGTTAGTACCTTACTGGCAGATGGATTCGAGCGTGATGGAGAACCGAATTTTTCGGCTGCCTTTGGGTGCTCAAATGGGGTGTTTTGTGGCCTTGGCGCCAGCAATCGAACTTCAGCGTGGGTATTTCATCTCCTCAATGTAGACACCGCCTCAACTCAGAGCGGTGCGAGTGGTGGCACAGTTACTCAGGGCAGCGGCGGGGCTGGCACAGTTCCAGAACCGAGCACGCTTGCAATTTTGGGCCTGGGCTTGGCGGGACTGGGAATGCAGGTTCGTAGAGGCCGAAGCCGTAAAGCCACTATCAAGTAAGAGCACAGAAAAAATAAATATGGGCATGCCAATAAACGGGTTGGCACGCCTTTTTTACCGCTAAAACACATCAACGGCATCGGTCAGCCGCTCAACGGCAATCACCTCCATGCCCTCCACAGCGCCCCGTTTCGGGGCGTTTGCCTTTGGTACCACGGCACGCTTGAAACCATGCTTGGCCGCCTCTTTGATGCGATCCAAGCCACCCTGAACCGGCCTGATTTCACCCGCCAAACCCACCTCACCAAACACTATCGTATCTTTAGGGATACAGCGATTGCGCATACTTGACAGCCCAGCCAACAACAGCGGTAAATCAGCGGCCGTCTCAGTCACACGCACGCCACCGACCACATTGATAAACACGTCCTGATCATAAGTTGCAATCCCGCCATGACTCTGCAACACCGCCAGCAGCATTGCCAGGCGGTTCTGATCCAGACCTACGGTCACCCGGCGAGGATTACCAAGGTGACTCTCGGTCACCAAGGCCTGCACCTCGACCAACAATGGTCGACTGCCCTCGCGGGTCACCATAATAACGCTGCCTGGCACCTCGTCCTGATGCCGTGACAGAAAGATAGCCGAGGGGTTGCTCACTTCCTTCAGACCGGTCTCGGTCATGGCAAACACCCCCAGTTCGTTAACTGCACCGAAACGGTTCTTGATTGCCCGCACCATGCGAAACTGACTGCTGCTGTCGCCTTCGAAATAGAGCACCGTGTCGACCATGTGTTCCAGTACCCGCGGGCCAGCTAGCGTCCCTTCCTTTGTCACATGTCCAACCAGGAACAAGGCCGCACCACTCTTCTTCGCATAACGTACCAACTGCGCCGCGCTCTCACGCACCTGTGCTACCGAGCCAGGGGCCGATTGCAGCAAATCAGTGTAGATAGTCTGGATCGAGTCGATCACTATTACCTGAGGCCGTTCATTCTGCGCATGGCCCAAAATTGCCTCGATATTGGTCTCTGTCAACAACCGCATCTCGCCCGCGCTCAGATTAAGTCGATGGGCACGCATACTGACCTGTTCCAGCGACTCTTCACCGCTGACATACAACGTCAACATCTGCTCACTCAACAACGCCAACGTCTGCAACAATAGGGTCGATTTACCAATCCCCGGATCGCCGCCGATCAGGATCACCGAGCCTGGCACCAGCCCACCACCCAGCACCCGATCCAGTTCGCCTTGAGTGGTGGGTGTGCGTCGCACATCGCCCGGCTTCACATCCGCCAGTGACTGGACCTCAGCCCTACCTACTCCGGCATAACCGGAAAAACGCGGATTGGCCTTGGCAGCTGACGCTACAGCCACCACCTCAACCATGCTGTTCCAGGCATTACAATCCGCGCACTGACCGGCCCACTTCGGTTGTTGTCCGCCACACTCAGTGCAGCTGTAGGCAATTTTTGGTTTGGCCATAGATATAAAAACAGATCAAAATGAGTTGTAAGGACAGGCCACCACCGGCGACCAAATAATTCAGAACGACTTTACCATGGAGTATTCATGCATCGAAACAAAGTATGGTCATCAAGCCTGATCCCGATTCTTATCACAAGCTTGCTCAGCACACAGGCATGGGGCGAGCAAATCCAAATTGGTCGCTTCAGCAGTGGTAATCTGAGTGGCTGGCAGGAAAAGTCATTTGTTAAACATACAGAATATAGTCTCAGTCAGGACACGGGTAAAACTACTTTAAAGGCGCTGACCTCGGCCAGCGCCTCAGGCATGTTCCACGAGATCGACATTGATCTCGACAAAACACCCTACCTCAACTGGTCATGGCGGGTCGACAACACCTATCAAGGCAACGACGAACGCAGCAAGACTGGCGACGACTACCCCGCCCGACTCTATGTCATCGTCTCCGGCGGGTTGTTTTTCTGGAACACCCGCGCCATCAACTATGTCTGGTCAAGCAATCAGGCTATCGGCACACGCTGGGAGAACGCCTACACCAGCAATGCCAAAATGCTGGCTATGCGTTCTGGCGCTGGAGAAACGGGCCAATGGCGAACCGAAAGACGTAATATACGTGAGGATCTGAAAATGTTCTTTGGTAAAGATATCCGTGAGATCAATGCCGTCGCCATCATGAGCGACAGCGACAACACCAAACAACGTGCAACAGCCTATTATGGAGACATATTTTTTTCTGATGAATAAACACTTCGGTCGGCCAAATTAGGCTGTTATGAAATCAGGTAGTGCTATTTATGAGTGAACTGATTCTGCTGACGGATGGAAGTGTGAATACACAGTCCCATATTGGTTATAAGGCTTATCTTACAATATTGGCCAACCAGAAAGGCCTGAGCGACTTGAGAACAACAATTATCATTCAAATAAAAATGAATCTCTCACGCTGAGATCCTCCCTAGGCAATATCATGCGCGGCCAATGTCAGCGACAAAAGCCCACTAAATTGTCGGCCGCTCGATGACGTTGAAAACGCTTTCCATGCCTCTAGCAGCTGACGAAAATCATCCCGTCCACAGCAGGCCTGGGACTCTTGATCGTAGTGATTGAGCTCAACCGGTGCCTCATCATCCAAACTATCAAGCAGCGTGGCGCGCACCTCAACATCGTCCCGGCTCATATTTGAGATACATTCCTATCCAGGCTGGCTATTAGCCGTAGGCCGGGGGCTTCGTGGCCCATTGAAAATACAAGCCGCATCTGGCGATAATAGGTTAAAACCGCCCCCCGAAAAGCCTAAGCCAGATACAGGCCCGGTAACAATATTCAGGTATAATGGCGAAAATATTTTCCCTGCTCTTGGATTTATTATGCCCCGAACCAAACAACCGGCCAGTGAACCGCCTGCGACCAGTAAAAATCTCGCCAAGGATACTGTTGAGCTCAATGCGGATGCTCTTGCGAAAGTTGACGTTGCCAAGACCCTGTTGGAAAAAAAAGCGGCGGCAGCCAGAAACCGCTATCGGCCACCAACCCCCAGGGCGCACCACATCAAAGGCAAAAAAATAGGCAACCCACCACGCGGTACGCGTAAATCCATGGGCAAGCGGTAAGGCATCCCTGGCTCACCACTCCCCCGAAGCCCAATTAGGTGAGGTAAGTCCGCCCTACCTAACACCCAGCAAGACATTTTTTAGCTTCAGTTTCAATCCAACGGCTCAGCAAGACATTCGAACCAACCAAAATTAATGACCTGAAAATCATTTTATAAACCCAGTTACGATCAACTTTGATGGTGACATCCACATCGAGCCAGTCATTATTACTGGCAGACAATTTTTCAAGCGTACCTAGCGCTATCATCAACGGCCACAGCGCTGCCAAGCGCAAGCGAATACAATGGCGAGGAATGGCCAGCACATAGTGCTGCGCAGCGTCTAACTGTTGCAGCGCCAGGCTTATGCCTTGTCGCAATATTGGCTTTGCCATTTCACTGTTAGATTTATCCTGCAGCAGCGCGATGCTTAGCTGCTGCTGATCAAGCCAGATTTGAGGCAGATAACAGCGACCCAGACGCAGGTCACTCGACAGGTCACGGAGGATATTGGTCATTTGTAGACCTTGGCCAAAATGCACACCCAGTTCGATGAGCCTGTTGCTGTCCCAGTGAGTCAAGGCAGCCACATGGGTCATACTAATCTTGGTCCAGAACTCACCAACACAGCCAGCCACTAGGTAGGTATAACGATCAAGCTCGCTTTGCTGCTGCAATACTTTAACCTCACCACTCTCTTGCGCAGGAAAGGTATTCAGATCAAACATCATGCCATCCGTCAAGGTGGCAACCACCTGGCGAATCAGGCTTTGATCCTGTTCAGCCTGCAATCGAAACAATGCAAACAACTGCGGCAGCATATCCAACAGGCGTTGTTCATCTTTATTTTCCAGCTGGCCCTGCAGCGCAGACTGAATATCAGCGCAGTCTCCGGCTGACTCGGGCGCCGCGACATAAGCTTTGAATTTCTGTAGTTGCGCCAGGCGCTGCTCTCTCGGTAGCACCGTGGTATCCGCCAGTGTATCGGCCGCACGCGCCAGCAAATAGGCCAATGCAATTGGCTCGCGCACGGCAACAGGCAGAATGCGCAGCGTCAGATAAAAACTACGCGAAACCCCTTTGAGAATATTGCCATACAGGTGCTGATGCTGAGACTGAGAATTCATAGAGACAATTTGAGACAAGTTGGTTATGTGTTTGTAACGTAAAGCAGGCACTGGGACAAGCAAAAGCTTATTTGTCTTTGAGTGCTCTTTCGAGGCATTGGCAGACGGTCTTGAGCACCTCGATTCGGGCGTAAAGTTTGTCGTTGGCCGAAACCAAGGTCCAGGGGGCCTTGCCGGTACTGGTGCGCAGCACCATCTCATTCACGGCCTGGGCATAGTCATCCCAGTTGTCGCGATTGCGCCAATCTTCATCGGTCAGCTTGTGCTGCTTCCAGGGAATTTGTTGCCGCGCTTCAAAACGATGCAGCTGCTCTTCGGGGCTAATATGCAACCAGAATTTGAGCAGGACGCCGCCGCTATCCACCAACTGTTCTTCAAAATCGTTGATCTCCTGATAGGCACGCATCCATTCATGTGGCTGAGCCAGGCCTTCCACCCGCTCCACCAGTACCCGGCCATACCAGGAACGATCGTAGAGGGTCATATAACCCGCCCTTGGAACCTGGCGCCAAAAACGCCACAAATAGTGATGCGCCAACTCTTCATCGCTCGGTGCAGCCACCGAGATAGAACGATACAGGCGGGCATCAACGGTATCTGTCAGTCGCCGGATGACACCACCCTTGCCTGCCGCATCCCAGCCTTCAAGCACAATCACCGTCGAGTGCCTGGCATCATAGGCCTGCCAGGCCAACTGTGAGAGTCTGGTCTGATAATGCTTTAGCTGTTCCTTGTAATCAGACTTGGCCAGGACCTGACTCATATCCAGCCTGTCCAGAATCGTGACTGATGACTCTTCAATTGCGGTCATCAGATTTTTCACCACGGCACGGCGATCGGCTACGCGATGCTCCTCAAGCCGCTGCTTAAAGCCGTTCCTGATGACCTCAACAACGCTCATATCGCGAAACCAGCGGTTCTCCGCCTCGATCAGGTGCCATGTCGAAGCACTGGTGTCGGTATGGCGAATCATACGTTCAGCAGAGGCCAGAAACGGGGCGTATTCCAGCCCACCATGATGATCTTTCGCATCGGTCTGGATGTGCCTAGCCGCTTCACTGCCTTTTTTGAGACGATTACGAAATGTTTTTTTTGCCAGATGAAACCAAAGTTTTACAGTCAGCACCCCATCCTGGCGCAACGTATCTTCCAGGTCCTTGATACGCTGCGCCGCTTCATCAAGTCCGGCATCGTCCAACATCCCCGTAGAGTGTTGGTAGATTGGATTCCAATACCAGCCACCAAACATAATGCTGATCGAACCTCGCGCCGGCAAACTCATCCAGTAACGCCAATACTCCGGCCGCGCCGTCTCCTCATCGGTCTCATCCCAAAAGGCATGCGTCATTATGCCGCGACTATCAAACCACTTGTTCAGACAATTAACCACATCGCCCTTACCGGAACCTTCGACGCCGGCAACGATAATCAGAACAGGGACATTTAGCCCAGCCAATTGCTGCTGCAACTGCAACAACTCGGCACGAAACTGCTGTTCAGCCTGTTTGAATTCTTTTTTTGACAGCGACCGCCCTAGCTCTATAGCTTCAAACATGACAGCATCAACACACGAATTAAAAACCAATGACGCCTTGAATCAGGCATCGTCCAGGAGTCCTGACAGCTCCATTCAAGAACGGCCAACTACTCAGCCAATTTAATAAACGGTGCCAACGAAAAATAGATTATCACGCCAGCAAAAATGAGATAGAGCAGGTAGCGCAGCGGCCGTTCTTTAAAAAGATCAAAGATACCTCTGTGCCTGCCTTGTTGTTTAAGAGTCTGGTACTCCGCCCTGGCCTGTCTCTGACGCTGCTGCTGATAATCATCCAACAGCTGCTTGGCCCGCTCCAGCTGCGACTCATCATTCATCCATAAGGCAGGCATGGACATGCCCCAACTACCCGCCGGGGTCTCATAAAAATCGATCTGCTGCTCGGTCAACAACGCACGTATCTCATCTACCTCATCGTCCGGCACACCACGCAGGATGAATAACTGTTTTGCCATCTCGTTAGTAACTCACTTATTCAGTCTTGTTCTGACTCAACACATACTCAGCCAGCCCATTCAGCGAACTTCCGTGAATATTGATAAACGCAGGCATCATAAAGCTCCCCTTGCCAACCTTGTTGGCGATGGCGCTAACATTGGCCATTTGTTTATCCAGCTCAAAATAATGGCCACCGTCCTTGGGCTGGTGACACTCGACACAGGCAGTCTTGAAGATATCCTCGCCCGTTGCGCCACTGGCTGGGCTATAGTCATTGCTCTTAGTGCAGGCCACAACCAACAATAGAATTGGTGGCAAACCGATAATGATTCGTTTCATAGTCTTACCCTGTTAATTTATACAACCCGGAGGCCATGCTACTAAATCACTCAACAAATAGAAATCATAGCCATTCTACCAACCCCGCGCATACGCTAATATAGCAAGACAATTACTATGGCAAATAACGCATGACCGCACTCACACTACAGGCTCAGCCCTACACACCCGGCCGAGTCAAAGGCCCCATTCGCATTGGTGTGACCAACGCGACACGCGATGGCATCTCGGTCATTGAGCAACATGAACTGGCCGGCTTTAATGGCCCATACAACGGTCTGGCGGTCATCAACGGCGCAGCCTTTTCACACACCATGATTCGTACCCAAGGCCTTGCCATACCCACCATCATTATCAGTGCGGATCAAGCCAACCAGCTAAGCGCTGATACAGAGATGGTGCTGGATGGCCAACGCGGCCTATTGATCGCGACAGAATTACTTGAGCAATACCCCCCTCTCGACATCAAGGCACCGCCACTGTTTAGCCCGATGAATACCCAAGATGGCGAACGAATTATGATGCGCGCCAGTGTCAGCAATCGACCCGGCATAATGAGATCACTCAGTAGTGGTGCCAGTGCCATCGGCCTACTACGAATGGAATATCTGGGCAGCCAGAATAGCACACCGCCAGGGGCTAATTTTTTTATCCATGAACTAGGCACCTGCTGCGACAAGGCCGAACCCTTGCCATTGATTGCACGCCTACCCGATTTCAATAACGAAAAACTGCCCAATTGGTGCAAGCCTCTTGATCACTGCTTTAACCGCGAAAGTCGTGGCTCACGCATTTATGATCAGGAACCGTTTAAGACCCTGATCAACAACATCCTCAAGGCCGTCGACCAATGTTCGGAATACTATGACCTGCGCCTGCTGCTACCATATATGGATTCGGTCGAAGAGTTTGTTCGCCAGCGCGATCAGATTAGAGGGCAAATATCGGGAACGGTGTCCATTGGTGCCATGCTTGAAACCGCAACTGCGGTAAAACAGATTAACAGTTTTCTCAGCGAATCGGACTTTGTTGCAATAGGTACCAATGACATGATCGCCGACCTGCTTGGCTGCGCACGTGACAGCGAGCAGATGAACGCCTACGAACCAGCCATCTATCAACTGCTACAACAAACTGCAGAACAGGCCGGCCGCAGAACGCGGGAGATCCAGCTCAACGGTCAACTGATCAGAATGCCGGGTGTCCTGTCTGTACTGATTGGCCTGGGCTATCGCATTTTTTCGATCGATCCACTGCTAATCCCCTGTCTGGCAGAGACCATCAAACGAACAGATACAGCAAGTGCGGCACAGCTGGCGCAGCAGGTTTGTCTGGCCGCCAATATAAGGGCAGTCAAAAAATTAATGAGCATCAAATAACCAGGGAGAGCTGTAATGAATGAGATTGAAGACTTAAATGCCCAATTTGCCATTGCCAATCAACTGGCGTTTACAACCGACCCCAGCGGCCTGATCATTGCCAATATCAATAATGCACTCGCCAACGCCTCCATTGCCTTGCAGGGCGGGCATCTGATGACATGGACACCCAAGGGAGCTGAGCCGGTGGTGTGGCTGTCACCTGCCGCCAGGCTGGCACCGGGCAAGTCCATTCGCGGCGGCGTACCAATCTGCTGGCCCTGGTTTGGCGCCCATGCCACCGAAGCAGGCTTCCCCGCCCATGGCTTTGCCCGCACCACCCTGTGGCAAGTAGTCTCAAGCAGCACGCTGACAAATGGCGCAACCCAACTTGTGCTTGAGCTCGACCCCGCCAACATGCCCACACATCAGTGGCCCCACGCGACCACCGTGCAATGCATAATTACCGTTGGCAACACATTGCAAATGGAACTGGTGACCGGTAATAACAGCGCCGACGTAATCAGCATCAGCGAAGCACTACACACCTACTTCGCCGTTAGTGATGTGCGCAACATCAGCATCGACGGACTGGACAAGTGTTACTACCAGGACAAAGTTGAAAACTTCAAAGAAAAACAGCAGACGGGCGCAGTGACTTTCGCTGCCGAAGTGGATCGCGTCTACGTCGACACCCAGGCCGACTGCATCATCCGCGACCCCGGTTTGTCGCGCCAGATCCGCATCAGCAAAACCGGCAGTGACTCAACCGTGGTCTGGAACCCGTGGATAGAAAAGGCCGTACAAATGGCTGACCTGGGAGATCACGGCCACCTGAACATGGTCTGTGTTGAAAGCGCCAATGCCGGACAAAACAGCGTTGCCCTTCAAGCAGGCGCAGAACACCGCCTAAAGGTTTGTTACTCGGTCGAAAAAATCTAATTGATAACTCATTAATCCCACTCGCAGCAATCAGCCTGGCCAACACACTGCACCTTGGTGCCAATGACTGCTGGCCAGAATGCCTAACCAAACGCTGCACACCGTTTCAATCGTTTTTACCCGGCCCTTCTCCGGTCTTGTGAGGGAAAATCAGACTGAAATGTAAAATATCGATTTATTGTCTGGTAGTGATGACGGCCTGATTTTAAGGTTAAAATACTCAGTATCTTTAATCCCCCTAGCTCGCTTCGGATCATACCAATCGAAACATTGCCGGCCTCATACGAGCACTGGTCAGTTTATGTTTTGCATAGTTGCAGATGCCCTCGCGGTGCCTCCGCAGTAATTGTGCAAACTTTTTCAAGTAGAGCATATTTGACTGATCAGCTATCTGACACCAGCCCTCAAGTTGCTCGCACATGCCTTCAAAGGAAGCCTCACTCCACAGCGCCTGGAGCTGCTCTTTTAGCACCTACAGCGTATTCAGTCAGGTTCGTATTGTTCTCCAGCAGTCGCTGTAGTTTGTCGTTTTGTTTATCATTTAACTTATCTGCATTTTTTAGCAACAGGTAATGCCTTCCTTTCATCAATGCCGATCGTGTCGCTACTTCGATAAAAATTACTTGGCGTCCATGCCAGTAATTCATTCACTCACTCACGCGACAACTGATTCCTTTTGCCCCTACTGCCCTGCGTCGGCAGCGTTTTCGCACAACCTCGCTCACTTCGCTCTCTCGTTGTACTCAACTGCTATCACAATGGCTCTACGCCAACTAAAACCGCGCCTGCATTCTGCGTCGTTCACTAACGCTCTCAACTACGAAAGGGCAGACGGCGTTGGCTATCGGGGACAAATCGCCTTCGCTTCCCTATCCATGGCAATTAGCGAGGGCTCGGTGACAAACAACAACCATGATCATCTAAACCCTCTCCTCTTTAACCACCATTGGCCTTCCTCTTCTAGCATGTCCAACTGATCGATTCAGTGCTGCCTCAATTATTCAAAGCGATTGGCCCAAATGTTATCGCGCGTGCCGTCAGACTGACTCCACACCGCCAGGGCATTGCCGCTGCCATCAACGGCGACTTGTGGAGAGCCAGCAAACCCGGCATCAGTTTCGATCAGTGTCGCCGTGCCCCAGCCCGTACCCGCGATATAACGGTTGGCCCAAATGTTATTGCGCGTGCCGTCAAACTGATACCACACCGCCAGGGCATTGCCGCTGCCATCAACGGCGACT